>Ga0207028_1034_pt1 | contig 39127 bp, 28 predicted proteins | sample Alteio_BWMinCont_41_FD_153287 | JGI IMG/M metagenome (GOLD analysis project Ga0207028, IMG submission 153287) | Enriched cells from forest soil in Barre Woods Harvard Forest LTER site, Petersham, Massachusetts, United States -... | ecosystem: Environmental > Terrestrial > Soil > Temperate forest >... | reverse complement strand
CCATAGTACATGGCTATTCCTGGCTTGAGCACGCTATCTTAAATCAAAATGAATCTGCTGTTCACTGGTTACTTGATCATGGTGCTGCATTACATAGACATCATCCTGAAATTATGAAAGTTATGCCAGATAGTCTATTGAGCAAATTAAATTTAGTAAAAGAGGATCCATCTAGTCAACCCACCTATCGCGATGCAGCTGTAGTTCTCGTCACTGCTACCTATGATAACGATGATATCTATACGATAATGGGTAGGCGTAGGGTGAACAATAAACTTGAAGATCAGTGGTCATTCCCCGGAGGGATCATTGAACGGGATGAAAAGCCAACTGAAGCCGCTTTTCGCGAATTATCAGAAGAAACTTTTGTGAAAATAGAAGAAAAAAAGGCTACTGTTCGTGAATTTATGAGAGTGAAGCTTCATCCCGAACATCAATCTCTAAATAATATAGGTGATTTAGTTTTCGTTCATATTAATCTCGGCAGAACACTTTTACCCAGCATATGGCCTGGGGATGATCTGGGTGAAGTCACAAAAGTAAATACTTATAAAAATAATCCAGGTCAAACATCCAAGCATAAGAACTTACCTATTCGAGTCAGCAATGCTATATTATTTGATTTTATAAAACAGCCGGAATTTTCTATGGATTCGAATGAATTTTCATTGCTTTTATTTGCTGAAATGTATCCGCTTCAGTTCATGCGATACCATATGTCGCTTTTAAAACATATTGAAAATCGTTTATCAACTAGCTCAACAGGCTATTTTATTTATTCTGAAGTTGAACCCATTAAGAATAATGAAGCGGCATTAAGCATACTTAAAGACAACACCCTGAGTACAATAAAAAAATGTTTGCAAAAAATAAGCCATACTATTAATGATCCTGGTATCAAAGGTGACATTCTTATGTTGGCGATTAACTCAGGCAATATCAAGCTTTCAAATTTCCTCTTGGAAAATGGTTACACGATAAATCATCTTCGTGAAACTGATAGCTGCCATTTAACTGATTTAATTGAGAAACACCAATGGGAAATGCTTCGTTTTATTTCTAAACTAGCTCCTCATATATTGCATGTTTATCAATATAGCTGGGCCGATATTGACAAGTTGATTCTGACTATCCCAGAGGATATAAGTCATCATATCAAAGACGCAAATGCAGACCATATTATTCTTGAAAAATTGAAATATCTTTTTAAAACTCACAGTTCATCATCAGAAAAACGAGAGTTAACATTGGGGGCTATAAAAGATATATTAAAAAATCATCCTGAAGTAATGAAAAAATTAAAAGAAGAGCATATTAAATATATTATATTAAGTGGGGATGTTGAACTCTTTAAAAATTGTTATCAACAGCCGCAGGTTGCAGAACTTCATTTCAATAGTGAATATTTTTATGATCTTCATTATCAACAATTTAGTGAAGTTAATATATTAGAGCGTTTGTTCAAGAATCAACATAAAGAAATGCTTTCATTTTTATATGAAAAATTTCCTGATGCATTCAAATGGGAAAATTCTGATTATAAGCCTCAAGTTGAAAACGAAGTTAGAATGCGTTTTCACTCATAATTGGTCTTATTTAAGTAGTCGGCGGTTGAATCTTTTTTAATATTTTAAAGCCCACGCCGACAATTCACTCAGCGTTTTCTCGCTCGCAAGATTTGCCGCAATCACCCCACCATAAGGATTAGGAAATGGCGCAGGTTGAACAACCGTAAACGTTTTACTCGCCAATACTTTACCATTCGATACTCTAACAATTTGCGCACGCAGTGTTAATTTAAAAACACTGCTACCCTCGCAAAATTCTTGATAAAAATCGACAAGCTGTGTGTTAAGAAGAAAATCATATCGGCCTGGTCCGCTCGCAGGTGCGACAGCTTTATAGTAGTGCGTGCTTTGCAATGCTTGTATGATAAGCGGCTGCAACATTTGCATAGGAGGTTCCACCCAGCGGTTTTTAGCAAAATAATTAAATTCATGAGGACGAACTGAATACACCATCTCTTTACTTTGATAAATGCGACCCGCTGTAGGCATAGAAACTGCGAGTGTTTTAAACGAAGTTTTTCTTAAATGCGGGCCAAAAGTTTTCGCATCCACCATATATTCTTTAATATATTCTGTTTTCACTGGCGAAAAAACAGAACAAGCCATAAGGACAATACCAAATATCATAAACCAGCATGAGCGAAATATCATGTTATCTTTCTCCTGGCCCTAAGGGTGGTGGTGTTTTACCTCGCAGCATAATGGCTGGATTATCTTTTAATTCATTCGCGATAGAAGATATATCACCCATAATAGTATCGACATTAACAATAGCTTGATTAGCCCTGGGCAATGTTTCTCGATTAAAGGTATCAATTGTATCGAAACTGCTGCGTATAACGGGTTGAAGTTGTTGAGTCAATGTTTTTAGGTTGTGCAAAATATCACGCATGTAATTTAAATTTTCTTCATTTAATAATTTTTCGATAGAAGCACTGATACGCCTGAAAGTAGCATTCATTTCGGTAAGCGCCTGATCAAAGCGCATCAGGATAGAGGGTGCTGTAGTAATAATAGGGTAAGTTTCGCCAGGTGATAGTCTAAGTTTTTGTTTATTCGTTCCCTTATCACGTAAAGCCACAAATGTAACGCCGGTCAACCCTCGCATATTCAAAGTCGCTGTCGTGCCAAGAGTGACGGGGGTTGAACTACGAATTCTTATCAATATTTCCACTTGCTCAGGGTCTTTGGGACTTATTCGAATGTTTTTGACAGTACCGACATTCACGCCATTATATTCCACCGCTGCATCGACACTAAGACCGCTTACGGATTCTTTCATGTTAATTTGATAAATGGTATACGTTTCAACAGAAAAACCGGCCGACAACCAAATGATACCTAACGTAATAAAGGAAACTAAGACAATGACAAATATGCCGGCAATCGTATATCGAACGTCTGTTTCCATGATGCCTTGTCCTTTATTGATAAATATCCTGCGCCCTTCTGCCGCGCGCACCACCAAAAAACTCCTGTATCAATGGGTGTGGATTTTTTACCAAATTAGCCATGTTATCCACACACAATACCTTACCTTCACCTAAAAACGCGACGCGATCTGTGATATGCCATAAGGTATCTAAATCATGCGTGATAATCACTACAGTTAAACCCATCGTGCTCTGCAAGTCTAAAATCAATTCATCTAAACCACCTGCACTATCAGGATCCAAACCTGCGGTTGGTTCATCAAGGAAAATAAGCTCAGGATCTAATACAATAGCACGTGCTAAGGCAGCACGTTTTTGCATCCCGCCGCTCAGTTGCGATGGAAATTTAACTGCTGCATCCATGGGAAGCCCTGTTAATGCAATTTTTAATGCTGCAAGTTCACGAATAGCTTTTTTATCGAGTTTAGTGTGCTCAACCAAGGGAAAGGCTGTATTTTCTAGCAAAGTAAGAGAACTAAATAAAGCATTTTGTTGAAATAATACACCCCATCGTCGCTGAATTGCACTTTGGATTTCAGGTGTCGCATCCATCAGCTCTTGTCCGAAGATTTTAATAGATCCGCTATGTGGGCGTTGTAACATCAACATCTCCCTGAGCAAGGTTGTTTTCCCTGAACCACTTCCACCCACAATGGCAATAATTTCGCCGCGATTGACCGTAAGATTAATATCTTTATGGACCCAATCACCGCCTAATTGTATTTTAACATTTTTTATTTCGATAATGGGCTTTTGGTCTCTCATAAATTCACCTTACTAAAGATGACGGAGAAAATAGCATCGGCCACAATGATAAAAAAGATAGCTAAAACCACGCTTCGGGTAGTTAATTTACCTACGCTTTCGGCACTGCCTTTGACTTGCATACCTTGAAAACATCCCACGCTCGCAATAATAAGTGCAAAAACAGGGGCTTTGCCTAATCCTATAATTAAAGATCGAAGCGGAATTTCATGTTGAAAACGATGAAGAAAATCGTAATAAGAGATATCTAACATGCTTTTCGCCATTAACATACCACCCAACACACCAAAAATATCTGCCCACATGGTAAGCAATGGCAATGTAATAAATAGACCAAAAATTCTTGGCAGCAATAATAAGCCCGCCGGCGTCACCCCCATGGTTCTAAGCGCATCCAATTCCTGATTGATTTTCATAATGCCTAATTCGGCCGTAAATGCAGATCCCGTTCGACCCGCTACCATGATAGAGGTAATGAGCGGCCCAAATTCACGTAATATAGAAAGCCCTAATAAATTCACAATAAAAATATTAGCGCCGTAACTTCGCAAATAATTGCCCATTTGATAAGCAATCACTACACCTATCATAAAAGATAGTAATGCAATAATAGGTAGTGCTTTATATCCTGTCGTATCAATGACATTTGTTAAAGCATTCCAACGCCATTGACGCGGCTTAAACAGTAAACGTAAAAATTCAAACGATAACACGCCAATAAAATTGATATAATCTTTAAGCTCAATGACTTGGTCCCAGTTAAAACGGCCTATTTGTGCCAACCAATTCGGTATTTTCCTTTTGGGGATAGACGTGATAGAGATAGCGCGTTTTTGAACGATGTCGAGAAGATGCTGTGTTTCTTGAGTAAAATGTTCCAGGTGAATTTTCACACCTGAACGAGATGCTTTATGCATGAATTGAGTTAAAAGCAATGCCCCTGCGCTATCCATGCTCATAATGGCAGCGCCATCAATGGTGATGTCACCTGAGCTTGGCCATTGAATTTTGCTTAATTGTTTTTTAATTTGCGTAAGATTGAGTAAATTCCATTCTTCACTGCATGTCAGGCGCCGTGATTTTTGGTCGAAGGCTGTAAACTGTTTAACATCCATATCATTAGGCTTTATGAGGTGATATTAAACAGTATGGCTCGAATTTTTGAGAGATGCAATTCATGTTATATTTTCGAAAACACCCTCAACCCCGACGATTCATTCAACATCGTATTCATCGAAGCACCCATCTGTCCCGCAAGCGCTCTTAATACAGAGCCTGAATTTGTATAATCTTTATACCGTGACACATTAAATTCTGTACGCATCACATCTCTTAAATTACCCAAGCCATCAATCAAACCTAATTTGACCGCCGCCTTACCTGACCAAAAATCGCCTGAAAACAATGCTTCAGTATCACCAACCAGCTTACCCTGCCGGCCTTGAACAACAACTTCTTTAAAATTATCGTGAATTTCCTTGATAACTTGTGCAATTTTTTCTATATCATTTGGATTTTGTGGCAAAAATGGGTCTAAACGATCTTTTTCTGTGCCTGCCGTATAAACACGACGCTCTACCCCAATTTTTTTAATCAGATCAGGGAAACCAAAGCCCTTCATGATGACGCCTATGGAGCCTGTAATTGAATTGGGATTAACGTAAATTTTATCTGCAGCCACTGCAACAAAATAGGCTCCTGAAGCCAAGGTGTCCTCGCCCACTACAATCACTTTTTTATTATATTTCTTTTTCATTTCGAGAATAGCATCATGAATAATAGAAGCTTGTACTGGCGTACCACCCCCGGAATTGATATCTAAAATCACCCCTTTGGAATCTTTATCCTTAAATGCTTGTTGCAACACAGGTACGACTGTTTCCGCTGAGAAATCCTCTCCAGGCCCTATCATGCCATTCATGCGAATGAGTGAAATATAATTTTCACCCTCACCTTCAGAGATCGATGGCTGGGTCGATCCTGAAAAAATCAAACCAAACCCAATGACAATTAAAAGTAAGATGATAAAAAAACGAATATTTCTCCAGCGTCTATCGGAACGCTTTTCATTAATTAAGTCACCGACCAAAGCTGTTAACAAGCCTTGATGATTGATTTCATTTTGCATGGTACTCATACACCTATATGATTTGAAGGAAAGGCTGGTTATAATACACCGCTACACCTATTTCTTGCAAATGACGCAGCAATGACAAATTGGAACATAAATCTTACGCAGGGCGTGACGCCTGTTAGTCATGATATTTATGACTTACACATGACCATATTTTGGATTTGCGTAGCGATTGCCATTATCGTATTTGGCGTGATGTTTTACGCTATTATCCATCATCGCAAGTCAAAAGGCGCCAAATCTGCGCATTTCCATGAAAACCTATGGGTTGAACTGACCTGGTCTATTATTCCGTTTATCATTCTCACACTTATGGCCATACCAGCCACTAAAGTATTACTGCATATGCGTAATACAGAACACTCGGATCTTACCGTTAAAATCACCGGTTTTCAGTGGAAATGGCAATATGAGTACCTGGATAATGGCATCAAATTTTTCAGTAATAACAACACCCCTTTTGATCAAATATATAATAAATCCCCCAAAACTGCGGACTATTTGCGGGTCGTAGACAAGCCTTTAGTCTTACCTATTCATAAAAAAATTCGTTTTTTAGTTACCTCCAATGATGCCATTCATTCATGGTGGGTCCCTGATTTGGGAACCAAACAAGATGCTATTCCCGGCTATATTAATGAAACATGGACACGTATCAACAAACCTGGCACTTATCATGGACAATGTGCTGAATTATGCGGCATGAATCATGCCTATATGCCTATCGTCGTCATTGCCATGGCAGAAAAAGATTATGAAGCATGGGTCATACAACAGAAAACGGGCATCATACCATCAACTCCTGCTGTTGCCCCTGTAAAAACAACAGCACCTACAGCCGCACCTCCTGCGCCTGCACAAAAAATGACAAAAGAACAGCTCATGCCTTTAGGAGAAAAAACATTCAATGGCATTTGCGCAGTTTGTCATCAACAAACCGGCGAAGGTATGCCGCCTACGTATCCCGCACTCAAAGGCAGCAAAATTGCAACAGGACAGTTGCCGCAACATATCAATCGAGTGCTGTTTGGTAAAATGGGCACCGCCATGCAATCCTTTAAAGATCAATTAAGTGATGAAGAACTTGCCGCCGTCATTACCTATGAAAGAAATGCCTGGGGCAACAATACTGGCGATGTGGTACAACCTGATGATATTAAAGCTGCGAAAGCAAAAGGACCTTTACCCGAATGAATATAAAACGATGGCTATTTACGACTAACCATAAAGATATAGGCACTTTATATCTTATACTCAGCGGCACTATGTTTTTTATCGGCGGCATGTTGGCTATGTTGATTCGTTTAGAGTTATTTCATCCAGGACTCCAGTATTTTCAACCCAATACTTATAATCAAATGATTACCATACATGGTTTACTGATGATATTCGGCGCCATCATGCCAGCTTTTGTAGGTCTTGCAAACTGGATGATCCCTTTGATGATAGGCGCACCCGATATGGCATTACCGCGCTTAAATAATTGGAGTTTTTGGATACTGCCTTTTGCTTTTTCCATCTTGCTCAGCACTTTTTTTATGGCAGGAGAAGCTCCTAATTTTGGCTGGACGATGTATGCACCTTTATCAACCCAATTTGGCCCGCCCAGTACGGATTTTTTAATCGTCGCCATACATTTACTCGGCATATCATCCATCATGGGCGCCATTAATATTATTGCAACTATCCTTAATCTCCGTACACCCGGCATGACATTAATGAAAATGCCGTTGTTTGTATGGTCCTGGCTCATCACCGCATTTTTATTAATTTTGGCCATGCCAATACTTGCAGGTGTTGTCACCATGATGTTATTTGATAGGCATTTTGGAACCAGTTTTTTTACAGCCGCGGGTGGCGGCGATCCTGTCATGTTCCAACATTTATTTTGGTTTTTTGGTCATCCTGAAGTTTACATCATGATTTTGCCGGGCTTCGGTATTATTTCGGAAATCATTCCAACCTTTAGCCGCAAAAAATTATTCGGTTATACCTTTATGGTCATCGCTATTGCGAGTATTGCCTTTTTATCATTTATCGTATGGGCACATCATATGTTTACGACGGGCATTAATGTGTACGCACAAATTGTTTTTATGTATACCACCATGCTGATTGCTGTACCTACAGGGATCAAGGTGTTTAACTGGGTAGCGACCATGTTTCGCGGTTCCATGACATTTGAAACACCGATGTTATTTGCACTTGCCTTTGTTTGCTTATTTACGATAGGCGGGTTTTCAGGACTTATGCTTGCGATAGTTCCTGCTGATTATCAATACCAGGATACGTATTTTGTGGTTGCTCATTTTCATTATGTGCTAGTCACGGGCGCTTTATTTACTATCATTGCAGGGGTTTATTATTGGCTGCCAAAATGGACGGGGCATTATTACAATGAAACATTAGGCCAATGGCATTTTTGGTTGACTGCGATCGCCGTCAATTTGACTTTTTTTCCTATGCATTTTTTAGGACTCGCCGGTATGCCGCGGCGCATTCCCGATTATGCTTTACAATTTACCGCGTTTAATGAAATTGCAACGATAGGTGCGTTTATACTCGGTGCAGCACAATTGATTTTTTTATATAACATCATCATGACCATTCGTGGCGGCAAACATGCTAGCGCAAAAGTGTGGGAGAGTTCACATGGATTAGAATGGACAGTCCCATCGCCTGCGCCGCATCATACCTTTCAAACATAGCAAATATTTTTTACAAGGAAGTTGTCATGGACCAGTCTCACCCTATCAAACGCTACTTTCTTCCAAAGCCAAGCTATTGGCCTTTACTGGGCTCATTCGGATTATTCTTTACCGTTATAGGCATTATTAACATCATACATGAGCATTGGTATGGGCATTATTTCTTCATGGCGGGTGCGATATTATTAGCCTATATGATGTTTGGCTGGTTTAGCACTGTCATTCATGAAAGCATGAGCGGTTTACACAGTAAAAAAATGGATAAAACCTACCGATGGGGAATGTTTTGGTTTATTGCGTCTGAAGTTGCATTTTTTGGCATTTTTTTTGGTGCCTTATTTTATGCACGCAATATATCTGTACCTGCTTTAGGTGGTGAAATCGCAAGCAAAGAAACCCATGCTTTATTGTGGCCTCATTTTCAAGCTTTATGGCCATTACTCAAAAACCCTAATCCAACCGCTTATCCAGGCCCTTCAGAAGTGATTCCGGCATGGGGCATCCCTGCACTGAATACTTTTATTCTGCTAAGCAGTGCACTTGCTGTGACTTTTGCACATTGGGGCTTGCAGAGAAATCACCGAACGCAGGTGAATATGGGTCTTATCATTACCATTTTACTAGGTTTAACGTTCTTAAGTTTTCAAGCTTATGAATATACTGAGGCCTATACACGGCTTAATCTTACTCTGCATAGCGGTATTTATGGATCTACATTCTTTATGCTCACAGGGTTCCATGCTGCGCATGTGACGATAGGTTTAACGATGTTGACCATTATTTTAATCCGATGCCTCAAAGGTCATTTTTTGCCCGAACATCATTTTGGGTTCGAAGCGGTGTCTTGGTATTGGCATTTTGTCGATGTTATTTGGTTATTTTTGTTTATTTTTGTGTATTGGTTATAATACGATTCCGAAAAATATCATAGTGAGCCATGTATGCCTTGGTTGATTAATTCGACACAACTTGAAAAATTTAGAAAAAATCAAAAAAATGTCGTCATTTTAGACGCAAGCCTGCACATGGATGGACGCGACGCAAAAGCTGAGTTTATAGAAAAACATATTATTGACGCGCAATTTTTTGATATCAAAGATTTTTGCGATCCTCATACTGATGTTCCTAATATGTTACTATTAGATGAAAAAATAATCAGTGAAAAATTAGGCAAATTAGGTATACGCAATGATTATAAAATTATTTTATATGATAATAGTAAATCCTACTCAGCCTGCCGTGCACTATGGATGTTTAAAGTCTTCGGACATAATCCCCAATTACTTTATATACTTGATGGCGGTTTTGAAGCTTGGGAAAGAGACGGTGGAAAAATAGATGCTGGCGAACCTTTTTTTTCATCAAAAACTTATAACGTCCAATTACAAAAACAATTCATTAGCACATTACAAGATATCAAACATAATCTAGGCGCATCCACTCATCAAATCATTGATGTGCGTCATCCTGTACGTTTTGCCGGAGGCCCCGAACCGCGTCCCGGATTACGCCAGGGACATATACCGGGTAGTTTTTGTTATCCTTATTTCACGTTATTTAATAAAGATGGCACGTTCATTACTTCCGAAAAACTACGCAAAAAATGCCAGGAACTCGGCATTGATCTCCATGCACCTATCATTACCACTTGCGGCTCAGCATTAACTGCTCCCATTTTAAATTTTTTACTTGATTTAATTCAACATGAAAAACACAGCGTTTATGACGGCTCATGGTCTGAATGGGGCGCAGATAGGCTTTTTTCGGGTGAAACAAGTTTAGATGAACGACCGGTTGAAAGTTGTGTGGATGTTTAATCATCCTCCCGTTTTCAGTCTTGGTAATGATGACGCAGTTTTTACAGCTTCTTTTTCTTGCATTTGTTTTTCTTCTATAGGTGTCATATATTTTTGTATGAGCGCAGTATTAGCGGGCGTTACTAAAGTTGCTAAAACAGCAGGATCGTTCTTCTTCATGGTTAATTGATCATTTTCATAGACAGCGCCACCTAGTATTTTTACAATCGCATCTACTTTCTCCATATGTTGCACACTACTTAATTGTTTGAGATTACTATTTATGACATGTTGGAAAATTTTTTGTAAAGCTTCAGGATTTGCATCTGGTTTAGCAGAATCTGCAAGTAATTTTTTTAATTCTCCCTCTATCATTTCCATAAAGGTATTTGCTCGATCAGCAGGTGTCATCGTATTTTTTGTTATTTTTAAAAGTGTGCCTAGTCTCTTCATTTTAGGAATGGGGGTGGGGGGCTCTCGATTTTCTATTTCTTGTAAGGCATGGCAGATTACTGTTCTTATAGGTACCATGGATTTACCCTGAGATATTTTATCCTGCTCGTATGCAGCAAGGAGTGCTGGTGCGTTTTGTTTAGCTATATCTCCTAATCTCCCTGCTGTGCCCCACAAGTTTTTATTTATTAAACTGTTTACTTCCTGAATGGCAGGCTCAAAAATAGTGATAGTGAGCGCTTCTCCTCGTTTGCGTGCCTCTTCGCTTGCCGCGTACACGCTTTTAGAGAGTGTATCAGCGATATTAACGAATTTCTCACCATTAACATTTATATATGTCGCAAGTAATCTATCTATCTCTTGTTCCAGCTTTTCGGGTTTTAAATTTTTTTGATTTAAGTCATAAACTTCCTGTAAAAAACCTAAAAATTCGCCTTGATATCTTTTCTCATACTGTTTCTTTAGAACATCCAAAAAACGTGGATTGGAGAATAATTGTATTTTTTCTTCATCAAGAACCACTGTCAAATCGTCTAATACTTTTTGAGTCCCAGGTTGCTCTACTGGCTTTTTTTCTTCTGGATTAGCAGGATCACGAGATGTCGTCATAATAGCATCCTCCACCCCCATAATAACTATTATAACATACGAGGTTTACAGGAATTGAGTTAGGGCTTAAAATCGACTATGTATAAGGTATTGTTTAAACAATGAAAACAGAAATTAATTGGGGTGTTAGATATGACAGCTAAAAAAAATCAGGAATATGAAAAAGATTTTTATGCTTGGACAATTCACAATGCTCAATTATTGCGTGAAGGAAAATTATCAGAAATTGATGTTAAAAACATTGCTGAGGAAATTGAGAGCATGGGAAAGAGCGAAAAAAGAGAATTGATTAATAGACTAGCTGTGTTATTAGCGCATTTATTGAAATGGAAGTTTCAACCCATCAAACAAAGTAAAAGTTGGAAATTAACGATCAAAGAACAACGGTTCCAACTTATAAAATTAATTGAAGAAAGCCCGAGCTTAAAACATGAAATTGAATTAAAGTTATCAGAAGCTTATGAACAAGCCATGATTATTGCTGAAAGAGAAACAGGTGTTGAAGAAAATAATTTCTCTAAAAAATGTCCTTTTTCATTACAGCAAGTACTTGACCAAAATTTCTTTCCTGCCTGATGATAAAAAATCTAGCGACTTTTTCTTCTATATAATTCGAATATGCACGCCATTTTCGAATTAAGTCAACTAAATAGTTGTTTAATGAATATCATTAAGAGGCTGAATCTTAAAAAATAATCAGATCCTTCCCCGTATTTTAGTTAAAATATGAACATATGCTATAATAACAGTATAAAATATGATATCAAGAAGGAAGAGAAAGCCGAAAGATAGAGATAAGCGATACAAATTCAGGTAGCGAACCATTAGAAATACCAGAAGCCTCACTTAGTAGTCAGGCTTCGATGTGTAGGAGACTCAGCATTAGTAGAGATAATGCGTTTGAGCCCTTACCAGAGGAGACTTTTGATAAGATTTCGCAAACAGGAGAAGCGAAGCCAGAGAAAAAAATAGAGGTAGAACCAACCACCAAAATCACTCCGCCCTCAACGCCAAAATAGGATCAAGCTTAGCTGCTTTATACGCTGGATAAAATCCAAAAAATACACCTGTCGCAACAGACACCGCAAACCCAATCACAGGCGGCAAGAAAAAGAAAATAAACTCCCAATGCCAAAAAATCGCCATCACATAGGCAATCATAATTCCTATCACAACACCTAAAGTCCCGCCTAATAATGCTAACATCACAGCTTCCACTAAAAATAAGGTCCTAATATCTGAACGTTTTGCACCGACTGCTAAACGTATACCTATTTCGCGACGCCGCTCAACGACAGAGACTAACATAATATTCATCACGCCAATGCCGCCCACTAGTAAAGAAATACTACCAATTAAGCCTAAAAAAACCGTAAAAATCTGACTTTGTTTTGCCATTCTATCAATAAGTTCTTGCGCGCTTCGGAAAAAAAGTCGTTTATGCGGCACATATTGCATTAAAAATTTTGTTATCTGATGCTGAACCTGTTCAATATGAGCATCCGGCGATAAACGTAAAATCATATTGCTAATGGAAGCATATTTGCTTAATGCCATCGTCGTTAACAAAGGCACCATAATCGAGTTATCAATATTGGCATACACAAAACTATTTTCAGGCCAAGGTTTTGCAATCCCCACCACAGTAAAAATTGCATTACCTACTTGAACTTGTTGACCAAGCGCAGAACGATGCGAATACTGCATGATTTTTTTATTTATTCCATCACCTACCACGGCATACATGGCATATTTATCTAAAGTTGAAATAAACCGTCCTTGTACGATATCCACATGCACGATTCGCGAAAAACTTTCCGTCACACCTAATACACCGCCATTTAACTCATGACCTTCATATTGCATCGCCTGATAGAGCTGAGTATAAGGCGCCACATCGAGAATGACTTTATCTGCTCTCATAACGCTTCTTGCCTGGTCTAAAGATAATTGATCTTGCACAGAAGCATGATTATCTTCCTGATTATCGGTAAGCGAAATCGCTAATAAATCTGTGCCTAAGGTTTTAAACTGTTTTAATGCTTCATTCGTTGCAAGTTGGCCGCCTAATACCATGGCAACAACGGATGCTGTTCCTACAAGTATGCCTAATAAAGCTAACATGGAACGCAATTTTGACGTAAATAAATTTTGCAGGCCTTCTTGAATATGCAGAGATATGTTCACACTATCATCCCATCTCTTAATGTCACCACACGCTGACAAAGACGGCTTATTTCTTTATCATGCGTGATAATCACAATGGTGCGATTTTCATGCTTATTCAAATGCAAAAAAAGATCCATCACTTCATCACCCGTTTTAGAATCCAGAGCTCCTGTAGGTTCATCCGCTAAAATAATGTCAGGATCATTCACCAAAGCCCTTGCAATGGCAACACGCTGTTGCTGACCTCCTGATAACTGATTAGGTTTATGATGAGCGAATCTTTGCATACCGACTTTTTCTAACATAGCCATGGACTTTTGTATTGCTATATCTTTGGCTTCCTCTCGATAATAAAGCGGTAACATCACATTTTGTAAAGCTGTCATGCGCGGTAATAAAAAAAACGCCTGAAATACGAAACCAATTTTTTGATTTCGTATGATAGATAATTCTGTATCTGATAAATGCGATACATTCATATTGGAAAATAGATAATTCCCTGTCGTGCAATGATCCAGGAATCCTATAATATTCATCATCGTTGATTTACCTGACCCTGATGCACCTATAATGGCAAGCATTTCACCGCGTTGTATATCAAAATTAATATCTTTCAGGGCATGATATTCACTATGATCAGTACGATAGACTTTAGTCACATGTTGTAAACTAACTAGCGATGACAATGTTATCTCCTGCTTTGATATTGGCTTCAATAACAACTGCATTTTCTGTTGTTTGACCCGCTTTAACCAGCACATCCTGAATTTTATTATTTTTTTGCACCTTCACATAGGGCAACCCATTTTTTTCAAAAACCGCGGCAAGCGGTACGCTAATGACAGGCTCACTTTCGATGGTTACTTCAACTTTCGCGCTCATGCCCATATGAATCACGGCTTGTTGTTCAGTCGTCAAAGTTGGTACGACAATTTCTACAGGAAACACCGGCAAACCGCCTTGACTGGTTTGACCTTGCCTATCAACACTTGCAATATGACCTTGTAAATTAAACTGTGGAAAGGCCGTTCCGGTAACAAGTACTTTTTGTCCCACATTCAATTGATTCACATTAAACTCATTCACATTGATATGGATAGTCAAGCCGCTGACATCACCTATTAATGCTAGCAAATCGCCCTGTTTAACCGACTCACCTTTAGAAAATTTTTTCGCCTCTGTACTGTCACTTTTTATGGGTAATAATGCAACGCCTTTAGTCGGTGAACTCACTTGTAATTTTTGAGATCCATCTTGCGTATGCAATGCTCGCGTGATTTTATCAATATCTTGAATCGTCAAAGCATAGAGATTAAAACCTTTGATATTCAATTGTTTTAACATTTCAGACAACGCATCCTGAGATTGCACCATGGTAAGTTGTGCCGTATAAAAAGTCGTTTGTTTTGATTTAAAATCATCATCGGATATCAATTCGTTTTTATGAAGAAATTCTGCTTCGGTTAATTGACTGCGACTATTATTAAATTCAGTTTTAGCTTTGATATATTGCATGAGTGCAGTTTTATAGTCCGTCTGAAATTTGTCTGAATAGATCGTAAATAAAGGCTGTTTGGCATTGACTTGATCGCCGTAATGAAATGCCATGTCTTCTATCACACCCTCAGCAGGACTCGTGACAACGACGGTTTTCAAAGGCTGGATCATGCCTGAATAATAATACCGTGTTTGAATGGGTTTTAATTCTGCAGTGATGGTATTTTTAGATGTCTTTGTACTAGAAGCATCGCGACCACATGCGCTGACACAACACCCTATACTTAATAATATAATCCAGTATAAAAATTTCATATCTCCTCTCCCCCATATCGCACTTCGACTTTCCATGTTTCTAGTGTTCTTCCTATCATTTGATCCAGATTTACCAGAGCTTTTAAATAATTGATTCGTGCCATATTCAAGGATTGACTACTCAACACTAATTGTTGTTGCGCTGATTGCAATTGCAAACTATCAATTAACCCATGCGAATATTTTTGAAAACTGATGTCATAGGTTTTTTGCTGAAGTTTTTCTGCATTTTCCGCAAATTTCAAAGCACGTTCTGCGCTAAAAATACTATTCCAGCCATTAATCGCGCTTGTTTCCTTGCCCCATTTTTCTTGCTGTAAAGCAATGGTCGCCTGGCGTAATGCAAGTTTCGTATTCGCTAAAGCAGTTTTTGCCTGTTGATCATCGATGGGGATAGTCAAATCCAGCTTCACTTGATTGGTTTGATTGACGCCATTGACTAAACTTTGTAGACCCGCATTTGGACCATCTCCAGTCCCGTCACCGGCGTGTGCCGAGCCTGACAAATTTAATTGCCAACGTGTATTATCCTGCGCTTCTATGATGCTGCGTTTTTTTGCACCTTCAAAAGTGATTTGATCTGCCTGATATTGCATATCATTTTCTATGCTTAATTTTTTTGACTCTTCCAAACCTGGAATTCGATATTTTTTAATGAGCGCCGGAATATCCATACTGGTAAATGCAATCCGTGTATTAGGATCTATGCCTATTGCCGCTAAAAGAGCGTATCGCGCCTGGTCTAAACCATTTTTATCATTTTCGATACGAGTTTTTGCATTTGCGACATCAGCTTCGACGGTAACCAACTCTACCCCAGCCTTACGACCTGATTTAATAAAAAGACGCGTTTGATTGACAGACACTTCAGCACGCTGCAATGCTTTCTCATCAACGCTTAAATTTTTTTGTGCAGCAAGCACATCAAGATAAGCATTAATCACAGTAGTGACTGAATTACGTAAGGCAGATTCAACATTTAAACGACTGATTTTTTGACTATCCATCGCGTTTTGCAAAGATGCTTCAACCACTGGCCGGCCAAATCCTCGCAATAATGGCTGCATCACTTCCAAGGTAAGTCCAGGATGAAAATGCTCACTTTGATTCACTGTTGGTGATAATGACATTTTAGTACCATAAGGTGACAACCACGAAACACTGGCACCTGCACCCGTGGCATTTTGTGTCACATAACCTTCTTCTTCTGATATTTCATAGTTTTTTTGTGTCATGCGCGATGCTGTAAAAGTATAGTGCGGCTTGAATTGCCACTGCGCGAGTTCTAATGCGTATTTTTCAGAAACCTGACTTAATTGTGCCTGTTTAACATTAGGATTTTCACGTATCGCAAGCAGGATGGCTTCTTCTAATGATAATGTACGCACAGGATTTGCGTAACAAACCAGTATAGAACATTGCATTAACATCCCTATGCATAATAGTAATCGCTTAAACCGCAACATACTCACGGCTAAGCTTTGCTTTCCTGGTGTGTCGTTGCGTAGCCAACATCACAAGATGTGTTAATAGTTCAGTATAACTTATACCCGATGCTGCCATGAGTTTAGGATACATACTTATGGTGGTAAAACCTGGTATGGTATTGACTTCGTTAAAATAAATTTTATGGGTCGAGCGCTCTATAAAAAGATCGACTCTAGCCATGCCTTCGCATTCTAGCGCTTGAAAAATATCCTTAGCCATGCCGCGAATGGTTTGTTGTAATGTATCCGAAATGGGCGCTGGAATAAGCAATTCAGCACCGTTTTCATCCATATATTTTGATGCATAAGAATAAAATTCATGTTGCGCAGAGGGCCTTATTTCGCCTGGAACACTGATGATAGGATCCGCACCCGCTTCTAATGATTCAAGTACAGCCACTTCAATTTCAATAACATCCAAACCTTGCTCAACAGTCACTTTGGTATCATAGATAAAAGCATCTTGAATAGCAGCTATCAAATTTTCATGGTTTTTAACTTTATGCACACCGACACTCGATCCCGTATTGGCCGGTTTCACAAAAACAGGATAGGTCAATTGTTGTTTGACTAAATCACAATAATGTTCAGGATTTTTGTCCCACTGTCCTCGTTTAATCACGAGATAAGAAGGCACTGCAATGCCAGCATCGCGAATCAAGCGTTTAGAGACATCTTTGTCCATGCTTACTGACGATGACAACACGCCGCATCCCACATAAGGAACTTCAGCAAGTTCAAGTAAACCCTGGATCGTGCCATCTTCGCAAAGCGGACCATGAATCACAGGGAAAATGACATCAAACAAGCGTTGTGTAGTCATTTCTGTCGAAGCTAAAGCTGCGAGGCCTGTCGGCCTGGATTGAACAATAAGTTCTGGATTAAACAACATTCTTTCGGCATCCCGTTGTAAACGTAACACCGCAGGAGCCTTGAGCTCTTTATTAAAAACATCATCACCCAAAAACCAACTGCCTTGTTTATCAATACCTATAGGCACTATTTCAAAACGTGATCGATCCAGATTTTGAATCACATTCATGGCTGAGACTAAAGAAACCTCATGTTCTCCCGAGCGGCCGCCAAATAAAACGGCAACGCGGAGTTTTTCAGCTGTGTTCATAGGCAATCCTCTGGTTTTGGGGCGAACATGAGGGGCATCCCGCCCCTGCTGATATTAGATACTTTCACCTTTTAAATCTTTTTTAACAGGTGCTGGTTGTGCAACTTGGGTGCTGGTATCAGCAGCAACCGGTGCTTGTTTCTTCGCGCAACCTGCAAATAAAACAACAGATGCTACTAAGCCTAAGAATAATGCTATTTTTTTCATGATTTATCTCCAATTTATTATAATGAGTTATAAACACGAATCCATTAAACCAATCGCATCTGTCATGCCAGCATGCTTTTAGCTGGCATCCAGACTAGATGCCAGCTAAAAGCATGCTGGCATGACAGTACAAGGTAGTTTTATCTGAGTTCGCGTTATAAGCGTGCAACTATACCTTTTTCTTTGTATAACTACCAGCGTCAAACTTGCATTATATTTGTTCAAAAAATGTTCTAATTTTATAATAATCAGCAATATTTGTTGATATTTTATGCAAACCCATGTATGCTGACTATATTTTAGTAAAATGAAGAAGTTATATGCTACCACAACATCAGCCTGAAGAGAAAAAACCCAGTAGAACCAAAAAAAGCAATGATTGGGAACCATTACAACAAGAACAGCGAAACGTACGCCAATTAACCACTAAGCCCTATGATCAAATCATAGGAGAAGTTTTGACAGCAGACAGGTCTTTTTTCGCAACAAGAGAAAATATTTACGTAAACAGTGATGGAACACAACAAACACGATTCTACTCTTTTAAAGTAAATGACCTTTATTTTCTTGAGGATAGAAGACATTTCGAGTATTTAGCGACCTCTATGTTACCCATCGATTGTGGTTATGGTCTTGCGACTTATGACTATTTGAAACTAGGGCCCACTTTTTGCTACAGGGGCGACACTAAATATTCTGTTGGATTTAATCGTGATGTTAATTCCTCTGCGCATGTAGAGGACATGAAAACAGATAAAAGAAAAGCATGGCTGCAAGCTAATTGCGCCACCGGATCTGATCCTATAGGACGAGCAACGTATGAAACAGATTTATCCGTTAGAAAACAAAGCGGATTTGATGGGTATGATATTTTCTTAAAGGCTTGGTTAGAAGATGATTCGAAAGAAATTCCTAATGGTTTAATTCTAGATCAGATAGATGGTGTTATTACTTACTCAGGAACATTTAAAAATGGGAATCATCAAATAATCAAAGTTAAAAATCAAAAAACTAATATACCAGCTCCCTATCCTTTTACGATTGGATTATTACGTCCCAAAAGAGAAGACATTTTAAAATATGCATCTAATACAGGGCATTATTGTCTAGGCAGAGATAATCGAGCGAAACCACGTAAAACTGCAAATGAGCTTGAAGCAAGCATGCGGAGACGCTGGAAGAGAACTCAAGACGCATATCAGAAAAGAAAACCCATTTCTTATGAAACCCAAGGCCGTAAAAAACGTACAAGCGCGAGTGACTACGGATTTTTTATGCTAGAACATGTTCACCTTCCTGGTGTTCCTCGGTATTCATTGAAATACAGCGAAGTTTTCTTAATGCCCAAACATTTAGATTCAGAAGGCAATGCTGGTCAAGGGAAATTTGATACTTCCGATTTGTCTCATCTTCTCATCACAGAAGGCATTGTTGGTAAATCATCTTTAGGTAATGCGTTATGGGCAGTCACAGCACAATATTATTTTTTAAACACTTATGGACATTATTTACCTATACATGTTTACAATCATCAAACAGGACACCACATTCGCATCCCTGAAGAAAATCTAAAATTTTTATACATGCTTTGGCATGCTTTACCTTATCTATCTCAAGAACAATTGGATACAAACTTTTTTTGTTTGCTAGAAGAAGACAAAGACAAAACGGACAAATACAGCGCTCTCTTAACCACACAAGGTATTCAGAAAGCATGTGAAAAAGTATCGATTCAAAGCATCCAAGCAAGAGCAACAAAAGATCCGGCATGCACGCAATTGCTACAAACATATTTATCGTATTTCCCACCCGAAGAAAAAAAACCTCCTACTATTGCACAACAATTCGATACTAAAATAACAACCAATGATTTTACAGACATACATTCGTATTTAGAAAATCTCAAGTCACATGAAATAAAAGAATTAAGACAATCTCAAAAAATTGAGGAATTAAGAGAACTAGCACTTCGCCATAAAAAATTTAGTTTACTTGCTCTATTAGACAAACACATGGGTCAATGGGGTAAATCATACGAAAACGAAAAACCGGCCACCAAAGCAGCAAAGGAAAAGCAATGGGATGATGTGTTAAAAATTGCAAGTTATAGAGATTTAACAGAAGACAAAAAAATAGAACCAAGTGATGCAAAAACAACTAACTTTGCAGAGTTAGGACACGCATTATTAATCGCAGCACAAGAGTCACAATGGGACAATGTTGTCATCCCATTGATTCAAAAATATAAAATAAACCATTTTGTATGGCATCAATCAGATTATTTTGTCATTCATTATGCGGCATTAGCGAATAGAGTAGATGTGCTGAAACTCATGCTTGAAAACGGTGGTAATATTCATAGTCATCATAATAACCAGAATTTGACTCCGCTTTATTTTTCTATGACTACAACTGGATGTACCGATGCAGCGATTTTTCTCCTTAAGAATGGAGCTACAATTCCTTCTTTAGAAGTAAATACTTCTATAAACACTAACCTTCGTGATATACATCTCAGATTAGTTCAAACTCAAGAAACTGATCTTGCTCAACAACTTCTTAAAAAATTTCCTCAAATTATTCCTCAAGAAATAAAACATGAAGCGATTTCTCCAATAACTCCTCAAGGAGAAAATAATATTCATCAAGATGACTGCGTGATACCACAAAAACCAGTGGTACAAATTGAGCAACAAATACAAGCGATACTAACATCTATCGACGAAGAACACGGAAAAATACACTGTAATTCAAAAAAATTAGCGCTACTTACTGACTTAAAGCAACATGCAAATGATTGCGTGTCTTATCTTAATACAAGTAATTTAGAAGAATTTAATGCATCTTTCTCTAAGTTTGAAGAATCGTTAGAAAAAGCTAAAAAAGTTTCCCTATGGCATGCACCAAAAATCATATCTTTATGTGTCATGCTTAAAGGATTGATGCTAATACTGGGAGGCGGCTTGCTGATCGGCTTATCTGTTGGGCTATTCGCCTATACAGGAGGCGCGTCGAGTGTGCTCGCTATTGCAGGGAAAGTAATGATAGGTGCTGGCATACCTCTCACGATGGGAGGTGCTGTGGGTTATGCAATAACAGATTCGCATCCGTTTTTTCGCAAAGCACATCAATTGCATGAACACTTACGGGAATCATCTAAGTTAAAAAAGAAAACCTTAAGCGGCTAGTCATTTTGACACTATCCGCTAAATATAGTCCGGGTATTTCATAAATAGACATTTTTATAAAAATTTAGCAAAATTTATACATTTTCGGTCTATTTTGTGATAACATGGCTCATAATTAAACCAATCAATTTTTGCTTTTGAGAAAATTTTATGTTTTCACAGAACCCTTGCTATTGGGAGCTAGAGCCAAACGAAAGAATCGAATATATATTCAATTACTTATCGAATGGTCATTCTCGAGAAGAATTCAATATTTCAGCAATAATAGAAAACAAATCCGAAGATTACATCCGCAGAGTTGGCGAAGTCTTAAATGAGCTATCATTAGCTACTCTACTTACCCCAAAAAACGTTGACAAAGTTGTACGTCTTGCTAATTCTTCCATTGATTCTATTCCTGAAGTTTCAAGATTTTATAACATGTTAAACAGCACTGAGCTTAAAAATCAGCAACACATTTTTGACTTTATGATGACTAGTGATATCAAAAAACTCAAGCAAATTAATTTCCATCTTAGGGAAATACTTCTATATTATCCGCCGCTGAATCATGAAAAATTTCAAAACATTATGAATGCACCTCCTTTTGAAGCCAGCGCATTGATTGAGCGATTTTTTAACGCTCCGAATAACTTATTATCTCATCATACCGAGGGAGAAGAAAAGTATATTCTTCTCTTAGCAGAATACATTAACACGCTTGACCCAAGAACTATACAACAAACACTTTGTGAGCACATAAAAACAAGAAAAAGCGGACAAACGTCACCGCCTAAAAAAATAGAGTTACTATTACTTTTTTCAGATTCCAATACATGTCCTCTCGCAATGATAGAACTGCGTGATGTCATAAGATTGCGCCAAAAAATATGTCGGGAAAAAGGTAATATGCTAATTGTATTACCTCATAACGCTTATCAGGCTCTTGTAAAATCGAGTCTTCCCATTTTAGAAATCACTAAATTAAGTTTTTTACATCATTACAGTCAAGAAGGTAGAAATAGCATATTCAATCCAAAGGACTTGAGCTATGCAGAAAAGGCAGGAAAGTATGCACGAAACTTACCGGATCTTAAGGAAATGGTATTACGCGCTTGTGCAACTACCAGCCCTATTAAACCTCAAAAAACTTACGCATTAATCCTTCTTAAAAATACTAAAAATATTGAGAATACGGTAATTAATGAAAATTCCATCGTTATTTTACAAAAATTCAAGCATGGCCAACTCACAACGCAAGTGAAGTATATAGATCCAAATACAAACCAAGAAACTATAAAAAATATCCCAGACATGATGAAAAAGCATAACTCTATTAATGATTTTTCAGAAACAGAGTTACAAAACATTTCTACTATTTGTGGAATATCTTTAAAATCATCTCATGTAGAAGATACTGATCAGAGCGATTCAAAAGAATTAATTTCAAGTTTTTTTGGAAAATCGTTCCAGAATCCTGATGCAATGGAACGTGATAATATAAAAAAAGTCAAACAATTGGCTGTTCGAGCTCGCACGGAAACTAGAGAAGACTTTGGCAGCGAACCTTCTATTGCACGAACTGTTAGAGAAAAACTGCTAGAAGACAAATGTAATGGTATTACTGTAAAAGCTTATATTGGAGGCTATGCGGTTCTGCAAGATAGAGTAATCCCCGACCGCTCACACGATTATCACAAATACCCTAAAGCAATAAGAGTTCACGTTACAGCAAACCATTGTATGCCTGAAGTCAAAGAAATCAAAGAAATGACAGATACGCCAACTTTAGTGACAGCTCCTGTTGTTACTCCCCCATGTCGTTATAGCCCAGCGCTTTTCCCCACTCAGGTTCAGCCTGCTAGTTTTAGTCATCATGTACCCCCTGATTATATTCCATTGTTTCTAGAACAAACTACGCGGCGTCCATCATAAAAAAAGAAAACCTTAAGCAGCTAGTCATAACTGGATACATGTTGTTAAAATACTTCCACCTTCATCAGTGATATTACCAACTTATGATTATGGAAAAACTGTACAACATGTTACGGAAGTTAGCTTGTTTTGTGATGGGCATCATTTTGACACTATGCCTCTCGGGATGGGGACCTTTTGATTGGTTTTTCACCAAGCCTATCGTACCCCCCAAAGGAAGTGAAACCTGGGTCGAAAATGAAATTGAAACTATTCATTCTCAAGCAAAAAACATCAATGTTGAAGTCCTAAAACTTGGTCTGGTAGCTTATATCAATGCCAAACATCAAGGGGTCTCGGAAAAAGACTTGCTCACTATCATTGATTATTCAAAACCTTCTATTCAACGACGATTATGGGTCATCGACCTAAAAAATGGTAAAGTTTTGTTCAATACCTGGGTCTCTCATGGAAAAAACAGTGGAACAATCCATGCAACCTCTTTCTCAAACAAGCCAGGCAGTTTAAAATCCAGCATTGGCGTTTTCAAGACCATGAGCGATCCCTACATGGGTGCTAACGGCTATTCCTTGCGTCTGGTAGGACTCGAAAATGGATTTAATGACAAAGCATTACAACGTTATATTGTTTTTCACGGCGCATGGTACGCGCATCCTGATGTCATAAGAAAACATGGCTATTTAGGACGCAGCTGGGGCTGTCCTGCGGTCAGGCTGGACACTGTAAGACCATTAATTAACACAATTAAAGACAATTCACTTGTTGTCGTTTATTATCCTGACAGAAAGTGGATAAACCATTCGACATTTTTAGCTGGCTGAGGATGAATTAACTCATGATAAAAAAATATATTATAAAAACATGCGCAATACTTTTTATGACCGTTAGCGGAAATCAACTGCTTGCCATGGAATACCCTCTTCCACCTCCTAGCAACCGTCTAATCGGTGAAGTCCAAATGGCTAAAGCCCATTTTGGTGACAATACGGCTTCCGTCTCTAGTCGTTATAATTTAGGTTTAAATTCCATCGTCGCAGCCAATCCTGGAACCACAGAATACACGCTCAACTCACGCAATCTAATCATTCCAACGGCTTTTATATTACCGCCCATGCCTTATAAAGGTATGATCATTAATCTTCCCGAAATGCGGCTTTATTACTACCCCGAAAACGGTGACAAAGTCATCACCTATCCTATTGGCATAGGCAAAATTGGTAATACCATTCCTATCCAAAACACGACTATTACTCGAAAAAAACTTAATCCATCTTGGATTCCTGGAGCCGATGCACGTAAATACAATGAAATGCAAGGTGTGAACTTACCTCGCGTATTACCTCCAGGACCTGATAATCCTCTTGGACATTATGCGATTTATTTGAATATTCCCAGTTTTCTACTTCATAGCACCGTCGCTCCCGAAAGCATAGGCAGACGCGCAAGCTTTGGTTGTATTCGTATGAATGAAACCGATATTCAAGAACTTTTCCCTATTATTCAAGCTGGCACTCACGTTGAAATTATTAATATGCCTAACAAAGTAGGTTGGCAAGGGGATAAACTCTATCTGGAAGCACATCCTTTGCTCGACGAACATGATAAAGGAATGGATACTAACCTGGATGATATTGTAGCCGCTATCAATAGTCAGCTACCTAAAGACAACAATGTTTTGATTGATTGGCAGTTTGTCGCACATCTTGCGGGTGAACCGGATGGGGTGCCGCATGAAATTGGGATGAAGGTGAAAAGCTAGGATGAACCTGAGTTCGGAGTTTTTGGCTTTTAAAACCGAGCCGCGCGCGGCCCGGTTTTAAGATCTATAAGTCGTGATGCAATGAGTATTCAAATCAATGATCTTCAGAATTTCGCTCTCAGCTTTGAAAAAAAACCATCATCCCTATAATCTATCTCCGCAAATTTATCCTTAGGCGCACCAAAACATCTTCCGAAAAATCCTGCATAACCCGTCACAATAGAAATAAGATCTTTAGGCAACCTCGATGCCAAAACAGATTCTGTTTTCTCTTTAAACTTCTGCATAGAAAAAACATGATGTATTGTTATGTCACCCGTTTTAGTACACGTGACCAATTCACCATAAGGTGTCGCTGCTACAAAAACATCTTCTAAGGGTATGTCGATAGTGATTTTTTTTACTTCCGTAACTTTTTTATAAGATACATTAAAAACTTTCACACAGGTTTTATAATGATAATCTTGTGATCGTAGTTGAGAGCTCGAGCCCACGACGGCTAGATGATAATCATTGAGCATTAACAATTTTACAAAGCGATGTAAATTAGTTTTATAAGAGCGGGTAAGATCCGTATTTACAACATGCAGCTCATAATGTCGATCCAACCTGTCTGCAGTAATGCATGCAAATTTATCATAAGAGAGAAAAGCAAAATCCATGACCCAAGGCCAATTATCTACTGAGCACAATCGCTTTTGATCTCTTTCTTTAAATTGATGGGTAATCATTTTAATAGTGGATGGACGATTATCATCGAAATAAATGAAACCCGATTTATCGGGTAATAAAAAATATCGAGGCCCTCTAGTCGATAATCTATAATAACCAATTCCCAAAGCCCGCTTACTAAAATCAATAAAGTCTTTGGCTTTTTCTGTCACTAAATCATTACCTTGATAAAAACAAATAATCTTTGAATTTATAAGAAAACGACCATTTTCTAATGCAGATAATGATTCAACCTCATCGATGGCTTTACTAGCCATACATTTTCCATTGTTAAGATCAAGAATAACCATGCAATCTTCCGTCCAACCCCTACAATATGCCAAAACCAGGTGCTGATCAGGTAATTCGATTATTTTAGTACTCTTAGTCCAACGAGGGTCTACTTCTTCAATCTTAATAAAAGTTGTAACATCACCTTTACGTATTTCTACGTATGGTTTTTTGTGAATCTTTAAAAAACTTCCATCACTTAAAATATGAAATCCTACAATAGCCTCTTGTTTTTCTTCTTTTAAAGCTTGAGATAACATAACTTACTTCCTTTTTTTGTGTTATCAAAACGCAACTCCCGTCGCTAACGGCAAAATACCCAAATGTCTCGCCAAGGTTTGACCTATATCCGCAAATGTTTCTCGCTTACCGATAGAACCTGTTTTTATTCCGGGTCCAAAAGCAATAATAGGAATATTTTCACGCGTATGATCTGTGCCTGTCCAGGTAGGATCACAACCGTGATCTGCAGTGATGATCGCAATATCACCTGGTTTCATTAAACGCTCAAACTCAGGCAGTCTTGCATCAAAATCTTCGAGCGCTTTAGCGTAACCCACTACATCACGACGATGGCCATACAACATATCAAAATCGACAAAGTTAACAAACACTAAACTGCCATCTGGCGCTGTCATCGTCTCTTTTAATAAGGCATCAAAAAGCGCCATATTGCCATCGCCTTTAATTTTTTTTGTGATGCCGCGATGCGCGTAAATGTCTGCAACCTTACCTATGGAAATCACATCGCGGCCGGATGCTTTAAGTTTATCTAACAACGTAGGTTCAGGTGCGGGCACCGCATAATCACGACGATTTCCCGTTCTACGATAATTTCCAGGTGTGCCTGTAAAAGGTCTTGCAATGACACGGCCGACGTTATAAGAATCTACTAAATCACGCGCAATCAAACAAAGCTCATACAAACGATCCAAACCAAAGCTTTCTTCATGACATGCAATTTGAAAAACGCTATCAGCCGAAGTATAGACAATAGGCTTACCCGATTGTTCATGTTCTTCACCAAGTTCTGCAATAATTTCTGTACCAGAAGCGTGTTTATTTCCTAAAACACCCGATAAATTACCACGTTTAATAAGTTCTTCTAAAAGTTCTTCGGGAAAACTGGGATACTCGGGTGGAAAATAACCCCAATCAAACAAAGCTGGAACACCAGCAATTTCCCAATGACCGCTAGGCGTGTCTTTGCCGAAACTTTTTTCTGCAGCACAACCGTAAGCACCTTCAATCATGGCAGGACTTGTTAATCCAGGCACGGATTGACCTTTACTAATAATAGCCGCTTCATTCAAACCTAAACGAACAAGATTGGGGATATGCAAAGGCCCTTTGCGCATATTTTCTTTATCTGCTTTACCAAGAGCACAATACTCTGCAATATGCCTAAAAGTATCCGCGCCTTCATCGCCATACTTTAAAGCATCATCTGTCGAACCTATCCCGAATGAATCCAGTAAAAGAATAAAAGCTCTAGCCATGTTGTAACTTACCATGCGTTTCTTTTATAAATAAAGCGACAAAAAAAGCAACCACGAAGGCAATAGGCATCATCAACATGGCATTTAACATATCTGATGCAGTATAAATCGGCGCACCATCAACCATGGTATGGTCCCAATGCCATTGCATCGCCCAACCAAATAAAGGTTGAAAAACCACTCCACTGAACATAATAACGGTAGAAACAATGCTAATCGCCGTACTCGTTAAGGAGGTTGGATTATGTTCTGCAACCGTGGGATAACTTAAAACCTGAGAGCTGGTGACAAAACCTACCAAAAAGAACAAGAGCAATACCGTAGCAAAAGATAAACCAGGAACATAAAGCAATACTAACATCACTATCAATGAAACAACGGCGCCTAACAACATAGGTAACACACGACGACTCATACGATCAGAAACCCAACCAAAGAAAGGTGAACCAAAAATCACTCCCACAAAAAATAGCGTCGTTGCATAGGATGCTTGCATCAAACTTACCTGATGCACTTGCATCAAATAATGTATGCCCCATAATGCGCCCAACAAAAATACGGGTAAATTCATAAGAGCTGTATAAATACCACCTAACCAATTTTGAGGATTTAACATGACCAAACCCATGCTTTTCCAGAAGCCTAAGGTTTGTAAATGAGCTTTATCGGCAATATGTTTATCATGATGATGCGATGGGTAATCGTGTACTAACAATAAGATCGCTAAAAAAATGAAAGCGCCTAAACCCGCATCCATAAGTACTGCAGAACGCCAACCCACCAGATGACTCAACATAGCCAACGGAGTTTGCGCTACCAGGCCGCCCAACATAGCCATCGTCACAATAATGCCTGTGACTAGAGCCATTTTTGTGGGAGGAAACCAACGGCTTGCGATTTTTATACAGCTTAGAAAACAAAAAGCTGCGCCGGTACCTACCAAAAATCGGCCAGTTGCTGCGACAATATAATTATCCGCTAATCCAAATATCAAAGTTCCGACTGATGAAAGCAAAACAGACATTAAGAGGATTTTTTTGGTTGAAAATCGATCTAACAATATACCTGCAGGAAAGAGAAATAAGACATTCGCATAAAAAAACATGGAAGATAATTGCCCCAACTCGGGTGCATTCAAATGAAATGCTTGCATTAATTCAACATCAATGGCATTGAAAAGATTGAGCTGGATAAATGTATAAAAGAAAAACAGGGAAGCAGTCAGTGTCACGACCCAAGCCTGGGCTGTGTGTGTTATTTCATGTGAGTTCAAAACTATTTCTCCATTCGTGGATGCGGCTTGCATTTTTCTCTCCTATCAAAATTCAAGTGTCTTTCTAGCATAGGTTGAGCAAAAAGGCCAGTTGCTTAAAACTGTCAAAAATAGACAGTTTTCATATATATTGCCTTATTTTCCATTATATGCCATAATAATTTGTATGAAACTGTCAAATAATGACAGTATTGGTTGATTATATGACTAACTCATTAGAACGAAAATTACGGAACTATCCACACCCTTATCTCACAGATTCTGAGGTAGAAAACTTAATAGATGGAACACGAGATAGCCGTTATAGCAAAGTAAAGCGAATGCTGGCGCAAGGCAAACTATTACACATTAAAAGAGGATTATATTGCATTACCGATGAGATTGGCTATTTTAAAAAACCTCACCCATTTGAATTGGCACAATATATTTATGGCCCTTCATTTATTAGCCTGGAATCTGCCTTGAGTTATCACAATTTGATCCCAGAAGCTGTTTACACAACGACTAGCGCAACAGGTAAACGATTTAAAGAAATTAAAACACCACTAGGACATTTTAGTTATCAGCAAGTTCCTCTTAAAGATTTATATACAGAAGTGGCACTCATCAAAGACAATGAAAACACATTTTTTATGGCAAAACCCTGGAGAGCTATTTGCGATTACATTTATTGTCATCGCAAAAATTGGTATAGTCTTGATCCGTTGATTAAAAGTTTACGAATCAATGTTGAAAATTTACCTCATTTACGTCATGAAGAAATACAATTACTTGATGAATATTATCATCAAAATAGAATGAGTCGATTTTTAAAAAATATTCAAAAAGAGATCAAGCGATGAGCGTTGAAATCATTCAGCAAAGATTACTGGACTATCATTGTAAAACAATCATTGACCAAGAGAATGCGCTTAAAGAAATCGCGCAAGAAATTGCATTGATGGCACTTTCACGTGCTGGCTTTTTCAAAATTGCAGCATTTCAAGGTGGGACATGTCTCAGAATTTTATATGGGTTAGAACGATTTTCTGAAGATTTAGATTTTGTTTTAGAAAAACCAGATAAAAATTTTGATTGGGAAACCTACATTAAAAACATGCGTGAAGAATTTAATGTTTATGGTTACTCATTAGATATCATCAATCGAACAAAATTAGATAAGGTCATTAAAACCGCTTTTTTAAAAGCAGATTCTTCGGGTGGAATGTTAATCATAAAAGATTCAAGATCCCATCGACCGAAACTGCAAATTAAATTAGAAATTGATACCAATCCACCTGATGGTTCCAGGTATGAATTAAAATATTTAGATTTTCCTTTAGCATATAGCGTTCAATCTCAAGATTTACCGAGTTTATTTGCTAGCAAAAACCATGCCTTACTTTGTCGTGATTATATCAAAGGCCGTGATTGGTATGATTTTAGCTGGTACGTAGCAAAAAAAGTACCTATCAATTTTGAGCTATTGAATAAAGCAATGATGCAAGCCGGGCCTTGGAAAGATAAGACTATCTTCGTCACGCCAGAGTGGTATCTAAAAGAATTAAGAACCAAAATAATGAGCATCGATTGGGAAGCCGCAAAAAAAGATGTAGACAGATTTTTACGGCCTAGAGAATTACTGACGCTCGAACTATGGTCAAAAGATTTTTTTCTTTCTCGAGTGGATAAATTAGCTCAGTATTTATAGCAATTCCGAGATATCCATAAGTCTAAAAGAGTGTCATGCCAGCATGCTTTTAGCTGGCATCTAGGCTGGATGCCAGCTAAAAGCATGCTGGCATGACACAGTGGTGGGCCGGCCTTATAAAGCTGACAGACATAACCCGCTCGTCCCTATCCTAAAATGCTCTGATGTGACCCACTCTACCCCCATGATATCTTCCGCCAAACGTATATATTGCAAAGCTTGCTCTACGGTACGTATTCCACCTGAGGCTTTAAAACCTACTTTAGCACCTGATGATTTAATGGCAGAGAGCATGACAGCAGCCGCTTCAATCGTCGCGCCCACAGACACCTTTCCTGTGGAAGTTTTTAAAAAATCGGCGCCCGCTGCAATAAGTTCATAACTCAATTGCTCAATGACTGACAAATTATCAATCACTCCTGTCTCTAAGATAACTTTAAGTAGAATATCTTTTCCCACAAGTTCTTTACAAGCAGAAACCTTATGTAATGCATTTGATTTTTTCCCCTGTAAATAATGTTTATAAGGAAAAACCATGTCAATTTCTGTTGCGCCATCCGCTAATGATTGTCGAATAGATGTCGAAATCACATCCAGCGCTTCGTCGCCGCGCGGAAAATTGACCACCGTTGCAACTTTAATAGTGCTTTTTGCAAGATGCGCCATTGCTTCACGAACAAAGAGCGGATAAACACACACTGCAGCAACGTGGGCCTCTTCTGCTTTATGGCATAATGCCGCAATAGATGCGGCATTATCTGAATCTTGTAAGCTCGTTAAATCGAGAAGAGAAAAAATTTTTTTCTCTATATCTTTAATAACCACGTCCTATTTCCTTTACAAATCCGTTTATAATTTTAATCATATTACGCGAAGCTTGCTCACCATAACGCAAGGTTCCCTCATGCGTGACTTTTTCAGAACTCATACCCACTGCAAGATTGGTGATCGCCACTAAACCTGTGACTTTCATGCCGCAATGTCTGGCAATGATCACCTCTGGAACAACAGACATGCCCACAGCATCCGCACCCAATGAACGATAAGCACGTATTTCAGCAGGTGTTTCAAAAGATGGACCCAAGAGTGACAAATAAACACCTTCATGTATTGGAATACTCAGTTTTTTTGCAACTTCTAATACTTTATTTCTTAATTCATCATCGTATGCATTTTCAAGACTCACAAAACGCGGACCTATGGATTCATCATTCGGGCCCACCAAAGGATTACCAGGTTGAAAATTAATATGGTCATTAATCATCATGATTTCACCAGGGCCCATTTCGGCACGCATGGATCCCGCCGCACCCGTGACAATCAGCGTACTTGCGCCTAAATTTTTAACCATACGAACAAAAGTACGTATAGATTCATAACTCGCGCCTTCATACACATGCAAACGGCCTTTTAAACACACGACAGGTACATCTTGTAAATAGCCCATGACTAACAAGGATGCATGGCCTGCGACACTTCCCGTATTAATGCCTGGGATCGCTTGATAAGGAATGGTAATAGGATTAGTTAATTGATCCGCAACCGATCCTAAACCTGAACCCAAAATGATGCCTGCCTTAGGTACAAAATTTGGCGCATATTTACGAATTGCGCTCATGGTTTCTTGCATAGTAACGGCCATAAATGACTCCTGATAATAAACATGAATGGGCGACACTCTAGACTGTTTTAACGTCCTATTCAAGCCCTACCTTTTATAACACATAACTTACTGAAAATTATCTAAAAAAACAAAAATCAGGCAATTTTTTTATCAATGGCTATACTCAATATATAAGTATAAATAGAAGCGCTAAGAGGAGGGGTCGAGTGAAGCGAATTATACTTGGTATAACATCACTATTTTGCACCTGCTTTTTCATGGCAGCGACAGCCAATCCTATCGTGGCGCCGGGTGGTTTTAACCCTAGTCAAGTCAATATTCAACAAAATGGTTCGACCCTAACTATCAATCAAAGCACTCCCTCCACCTCTATCAATTGGAACCAATTCAATATACACAAAGGTGAGACCACCATCTTTAATCAACCCAGCCGTAGCTCTGTTGCAGTCAACCGCGTTGATTCAGCTAATGGAGTTTCTCAAATTTATGGAACACTTGATGCGAATGGCAGAGTTGTTCTTATTAACCAGGCAGGTATTTATTTTGGGCCCGGTTCATTTGTGAATGTAGGCAGCATTATTGCTTCCACTTCTGATATGAGTAAATTTGATTCGCAACATTATGTGTTTGATATCCCATCCAAATATCCTAATGCCGCTGTCATCAATCGCGGCAACATCAATGCTGCTGATTATGGTTTAGTTGCATTGATTGGTAACCGCGTCGGGAACGATGGCAACATCACTGCTCATGCAGGTACCGTCATCATGGGTGCTGGCAACAAATTTACGTTAGACTTTGCCGGCGATCAATTAATCAATTTCAGTATCGACCAAGCTTCAAGTGATAACAAAGCTTCTGCGCAAGATATAAAAGATTTAGGTCTTGTTCATATGCAGGCTGGAGTCGCACAAAAAGTTCTCGATAATGCAGTGAATACTAAAAGCACTCCAGAAGCCACGCATTTTGCGCAATCTTCTAACGGTGATCTGATTTTTTCGAATGGCAAAATTGATGTCTCAGGCATAAGTCCCAATCAATCTGGCGGCACAGTGAAACTTTTAGCAACAAGAGTGAAAGTGAGCAATGCTACGATTGATGCTTCGGGTTATAACGGTGGCGGTGAAGTTTTAATCGGTGGAAATGAACATGGTGCAGGACCCGACTTCAATGCGACTACGACATCCGTTGATGCGAATACCAAAATTAATGCTAGCGCAATAAATAATGGCAATGGCGGCAAAGTTATTGTCTGGTCAAACGATAATACTCAATTTAATGGAAGCATTTTCGCACAAGGTGGTGCATTAAGTGGTGATGGCGGGTTTGTAGAAACATCAGGTCACGTACTCGATGTCACGGGCGCTGTTGTCAATACGCAGGCTAATAAGGGAAGTTCAGGAACCTGGTTACTCGATCCTACGAATATCTGGATTGCATCTAGTCTTGCAAATGCCCAAGCAGCAGGCGATCCTACCAATGATCAATCAGCGAATACAGGAAGTGGTACTAATCCAGAAACGTTTGCCGGTACAACCAATCCGACAGATTCATATCTCAATACTACAACACTGGGTAACGCTTTAAATTCAACGAACGTTGTTGTCACAACGGCGTCAAGCGGCGGTGGCCTAGGAAATATTACTGTGGTTAATGCCATTAACTGGTCCACGAGTAATAGCCTAACTTTAACCGCTAATGGAACTAATGGGATTATTGTTATCGATAATCCCATTACAGGAACAAACGGCAGCTTAATATTATCGGCAGCAAATATAGGCGGCAGTATTGCCACTAACTCTTCAGGTACCATTAATGTCAATAACTTTACCCTTTCTCAGGGTGAATGGACACAAAACAGTGGTGTCGCTAATCCTAGTTTTACTGTGGGAAACAACTTTCAAATTGCTAGCGGAACTGCATTTAACGGCACCTATAACGCAGAATTTATCCGAGGAATTACAACGAATATTAGCGGTACAAGTTATAATGTAGTTTACGATGTATTTGGTTTACAAGGCATTGCTACACGACCGCTGACTACCGGCAATAATTATGCTTTAGGAGGTACTATTAATGCTTCTGGAACAAGCACCTGGAACAGCGGTGCAGGGTTTATCCCCATTGGCAGTGGAACAACCCATAATTTCTCCGGCATATTCAATGGCCAGAATTTTGCGATCTCAGGTCTTACTATCAATGTCACATCAGACATTCATTCAGACGTCGGATTAATCGGTGATGCAAGTGGTGCCACCTTAAGCAATCTGAATATTACAGGAGCCAATGTCAGTGCTAGTGCTACACAAACATTAGTACCTAATCCCTCCGGTCAAGTTGAAGTGGGTATACTCGCTGGATATACGGCAGGTTCAGGCACCATTACCAATGATTACACTTCTGGAACTGTAAACGTCACAACAGGAAATAGCCGTACAGGCGGATTAATTGGCAATGCTGATGGAGCCACAGCAGTCACTAATTCTGGCTCTACAGCTGCTGTCAATGTCAGTTACGGCACCAGCCCTGTGACTGACTTTACCAATATCGGCGGACTCATTGGGTATCTCTCAAGTACCTCTTCTGTAAACAGTAGCTACGCCAATGCTCCTGTTACCGCTACTTTAACATCTGTTACAGGAGCAAATGATATTGGAGGACTGTTGGGTGCGATTTCAACTTCAGGCAGCATTGCAAATAATTACAGTTTAGGCAATGTCACCGTAACAGGTTATGCCGGCTTAAGCGGTAATCTCCAGGTAGGAGGCTTTGCTGGCCAATTATCGTCAGCTACCATTTCTGATGCTTATTCCACAGGGACTGTTTCTTCCAATACCGGCACTGTAGGTGGTTTTGTAGGTCTGATAAATGCCGGCGCCAGTATTAGCAACAGCTTTTGGGATACGACTACCAGCGGACAAACAAGCGGTGTTGGTATTGATCTGGGACTGTCAAACGTAACCAACCTGACTGGCGGTTGCTTTACCGGTTCAGGCTGCCTGTCGGGCACGGCTAATCTTTCCGCAACCACTACTTATTCTTCCGCGCCATACAACTGGAGCATAGGGACATCCGGTACAACATGGTATATCTTCAATGGACAAACACGACCCATGCTGGCCTCAGAATCTCAAACCACCATTTATACTCCACATGCATTACAGTTGATGGGCATTAACACTACCACCCTGGGCTCTAGTTATACCCTGGGTAGCAATATTAACTTGAGTGGACTTTCTAACGCAGCAGACATATGGGGTGGAGCATCTTCAGGTTTTATCCCAGTTGGAACAGGGCATATAAGCGGCTCCAGCTTTGTCAATGACAATGCTTTTACTGGTAGTTTTAATGGAGAAGCTTATAACATTAGCAATCTCACCATCAACACCAGTGTAGCCGCAGCAGGCTTATTTGGCGCAATTACCAACGGCACGATTCTAAATGTTGGCTTAATTAACGCAAACGTAAGCGGTGGCCCTGTTGTGGGCGCACTAGTTGGGAATGCGTCTGGCAACGCTACGATTGCCAATTCTTTTGTGACAGGTATCGTTCATGGTGATAATCCCGGAGATGGTTATTTTGCAGTTGGCGGAATGGCAGGAGCGTTTGATGGCACTAGCGGAGGATTGACTAATGATTATAGCTTAGCTGCTGTGATCAATAGCGGTTCATCTCAGACTACTGCAGGATTACTTGGATTTGCTCATTCAGGCGTCAGTATCACCGATTCTTTTAGCACAGGTTTTGTTTCTGGAACAGGAAGCCCGGAGGGTTTATATAATGGTGTCACAGGAAGCAATAACAATAGTTACTGGGACAGTGTTACATCAGGAATACCCCTCTCTATCACGGGTAACGGCACTCCACAAACCACGACTCAATTACAAAATGCACTTCCTACCGGATTTTCAGGGGGTACTTGGGGAATTATTTCAGGAACTTCGTATCCATACTTACTAAGTTTTAACTCAAGTACGCCTCGTGTCATTTCTGGTACAACGCCTGCTAGCGGTGGTAAAGCAACCGTGCTTGCTGTGAATGGCAGCAATGTTGATACCACTTACACAGGCAATAATGGTTATTTCTATTATCTAGAGCAAAACGGTACGGTCGCTGACAGTTCACCCTATTTAATTTACTTAAGCGGCGCTGGAACGGAAGGCAATCTTTTAGGTTTAACGGGTACTAGCGGTGGATCAACAACTTCTCTTGCCATGAGTGCGAATACGATTACGGCTTATACCGGCAGCACCGGATTTTCAACAGCGAATATGATTACTGCATTAGGCTCATTGTCTAGTAGTGATATTTTATATTCCGCTGCATCACCCACAGTCACTTTAGGAAATAGCACCAATCCAACCATAACATTATCAAACTCCGGATCTAGTGCATTGACGATCAGCAGTGGTGGTACATTAACAGGAACGAGCACAGCAGGAACCATTACTATCAATGCTAATTTAACGGGTTCAGGAAGTCTCACAGAAAATACCACGGGTGGAACAATGACTGTTTCAGGTGCTAATAGTGGATACACAGGCACAACCACGATCAATGCTGGCACCTTGGCTGCAACTGTCTCTGGTGCACTAGGGCCATCAGGAGGCGGAAATATTAATATCACGCCTTCAGCGAGTGCAACTGCAGTACTTGATTTAACGGCTCTCACTATTTTGACCAATACGAGTGGAATTAACTTGAATAGTTCTCTCGCCAGCAGCACAGCTCAATTAAATACATCAGCCGCATTGAGTCTTTCCAATGCGATTGGTTTAACAGGCACTACTAATATTTTTAATGTCGCTGCAAACACAACGACATTAAGTGGAGCCCTCACAGGGGCAGGTGGTTTAACTTTACAAGGCGGCGGGACCCTCGCTTTATCAGCAGGATCCAGTGCAAATATGTATAGCGGTGTTACAAACATTAATGCAGGCACGTTTGAACAAGTGACGAATGCAAATTCTTTACCCTTGAACAGTGAAATTAATTTAGCCAATATTTCAGGCGCACAACTGAGTCTAAATACTCTGGCCGGCACGATTGGATCATTAACAGGAGGTGGTGCAACGGGCGGCAATGTCGCATTGACCACTGCCACACTCTCAATCGGTAATGATAATACTTCCCCATCATCGGCTTTTGCGGGCTTAATTAGCAGTACCAGTACCGCTGGTAGTATTATTAAACTGGGTACAGGTACATTAACATTAAGCAATACTGCAAGTACCTATACAGGAACAACAACCGTTCAAAATGGCACACTCAGTGTCACAGCACTTAACAGAACAAACAGCAATAGTTCGATTGGTGCACCGGCTTCAGCGCAAGGTCAGATTACATTAGGTAATAGTTCAACCACTGGAACGTTAATTGATACGGATACTGGAGGTAACGATACCACGGACCGTACCTTTAACATTACAGGTGGTGGTGGAACCATCAAATTAAATAATACATCGGCTTCATCAAATGATACGTTAACATTGCAAGGCGCTATTACGAATGGTGGGACTGCCGGTTTAACACTGGCTGCAGCTTCCTCTTCTTCAGGAACAACGACATTAACATTCCAAGGCGGAATCACGAATGGAACGAGCGCAGTCACCTTTACACCAGCCGCAAGCACAAAGATTTCTGAACCTGTTGGTGTGATTGGAAATGGCAGCGGAACTGTATTAATGAATGGTGCTGGAACGTTACTTTTATCGGGTGCTAATACTTACAGTGGTGCAACAACTTTGAGTTCAGGCACGTTGAGTTTCGGCGTCAACAGCACAGGCAACATAACGAACGGCCCAGTCGGCACAGGCACATTAAACTTTAATGGTGGAACATTAATAGCAAACAGCGGTGTCATATCCGTCGCTAACCCCATTATGTTGGATTCAACCAATGCAGGCAATGTGACAGCAACTATAGGTGGTACGAGCACCTTAACATTGGGTGGCAACATCAATCTCAATTTAAGCACCGATAACTTAACTGTGAGCAACACATCTAATACAACGTTAAATGGTGCTATCACAGGTTCGGGTGGAGTCACATTATCCGGTGGTGCACCATTAATATTAAATGCGGGATCGAATGCAAATACTTATAGCGGCGTTACCAGTATTACTTCTGGATCGTTTAAACAAAACACTGCTAATTCATTGCCGCTGGATAGTGAAATCAGTTTAGCCAATGCATCTACAGCACAACTGGCCTTGATTAATCTTACTGGAACCATTGGCTCATTAACCGGTGGCGGCAACTTGGGCGGCAACGTGTCATTGGGCACAGCAACATTGACGATTGGCAATGACAATACATCACCCGCTGCTTATGCGGGCATTATTAGCGGCGCTGGTGGTGGTAGTCTTGTTAAAGTCGGCACAGGCACATTGATTTTAAGTGGAGCAAATACTTATACAGGCACTACGACACTGAATGCAGGCACCTTGAGTTTGGGCGCAAGCACCATAGGCAGCATAACGAGCGGCCCAGTCGGCACAGGCACATTAAACTTCAATGGCGGGACATTAACCGCAAACAGCAATGGTATATCCATCGCTAACCCCATTACATTGGATTCAACCAATGCAGGCAGTGTGACAGCAACCATCGGCGGTTCGAACAGCTTAACATTGGGTGGCAGCATCAATCTCAATTTAAGTACCGATAACTTAACTGCGAGCAATACAAACACAACGACGTTAAATGGTGCTATCACAGGTTCAGGCGGCGTCACATTATCCGGTGGTGGAACATTAGCATTAGGTGCGGGATTGAGTGCAAATACTTATAGTGGAATAACGAGTATTACATCTGGAACGTTTGAACAAACCACTGCTAATTCATTGCCGCTGGATAGCGAAATCAGTTTAGCAAACGCAGCGACAGCACAACTGAGTTTGAATAGTCTTGCT
>Ga0207028_1032_pt1 | contig 39865 bp, 35 predicted proteins | sample Alteio_BWMinCont_41_FD_153287 | JGI IMG/M metagenome (GOLD analysis project Ga0207028, IMG submission 153287) | Enriched cells from forest soil in Barre Woods Harvard Forest LTER site, Petersham, Massachusetts, United States -... | ecosystem: Environmental > Terrestrial > Soil > Temperate forest >... | reverse complement strand
AAAGATCCAAGGTTTTATCAATCGTAAAAAAGATGAAGGCGTGAGGGCAAATCAATTATCAGCTGCAGAAAGTGGCTATGAACAAGTAATGCATGAGATCTATTCTAACTATGAACGTACTTGCTTAGAAAACGGTTTAGTCGATTTTGCAGAGCTTTTACTGCGCTCCTATGAATTATTAAAAACCAATCAAGAACTCTTAGCCCATTATCAAGGGCGATTTAAGCACTTATTGGTCGATGAATTTCAAGATACCAATGCCATACAATATCAATGGCTATGTTTATTAGCGGGCCTTGCCAAATCGGTGACCGTTGTTGGAGACGATGATCAATCCATTTACGGGTGGCGAGGAGCAAAGATTGAGAATATTCACCGATTTGAAAAGGAATTTCCAGGAACACAATTAATTCGCTTGGAACAAAATTATCGTTCCACCTCTACCATATTATCTGCAGCCAATGCCTTGATTTCTCATAATGGCAGTCGGTTTGGAAAAACCTTATGGACAGAAGGAGAAAAGGGAGATCTCATTACGCTTTATACTGGGTTTAATGAAGAAGATGAAGCCTTATATGTGGTTCGAGAGCTTAGATCCCTGATGCAAGAAGGCCGGCAATTAAACGATATGGGTATTCTTTATCGCTCGAATGCACAATCTCGTGTTTTAGAAGAAGCCTTGGTTAGAGCAGGGATCCCTTACAGTATTTACGGGGGCTTGCGATTTTTTGAACGTGCAGAAATTAAAGATGCCTTGGCTTATATAAGATTGGTTGTTAACCCGAACGATAACACTTCTTTTGAACGCATTATCAATGTTCCCCCTCGTGGGCTTGGTGAAAAGAGTTTAGAAAAGCTCTATGATATCGCAAATTCTCATCAGTGTTCCTATTGGGAGGCAAGTAAGAAGGCGGTTCAATTAAATCTAATTTCTGCCAGAGCCTTGTCGAGTTTGTCGGGCTTTGTAGATCTGATTGAAAATTTAAAAACAAGTGCAAGTGACGGCGTTTTAATCACGCTTGCACAGGCAGCTATTCGCGAAAGTGGGTTGCTGCGATTTTTTAGAGAGCAACTTGGAGAAAAGGCCCAAAACAGAGCCGATAACTTGGAAGAGTTAATTAATGCAGCGAACGATTTTGAAAATGAACATCCTATTGAAGATAATTTATCCCCCCTTGCTGCCTTTTTAGCTTACACGGCCCTAGAGGGGGGAGATAGGAAAAGTGGATCTCCTGAAACAAGCATTCAACTAATGACCTTACATTCCGCCAAGGGTCTTGAATTCCCAATTGTCTTTATTTGTGGATTAGAAGATGGATTATTCCCTCATCATTTTTCACGAGAAAACCCACAAGCTTTAGAAGAAGAGCGGCGCTTATTCTATGTGGGTATTACCAGGGCTAAAACCAAGTTGTATTTGAGTCATGCAGAAAAAAGGCGGGTGTTTGGGAGAGATGAAGATCGTTATATCTCTAGATTTATTCATGAAATTCCAAACCATCTTATTTCGGAAACCAATCGTAAGGTAAGCATTCAGTATCCAGAGGTGGATAGAGACAGTGATGAGGATGGATTTTACATGGGGCAACGGGTTTTACATCCCAAGTTTGGAGCAGGAACAGTGATTGATCATGAAGGCATGGGTGAACGCACTCGTGTTCATGTGCGGTTTGATGTTTATGGCAGCAAATGGTTAGCCTTAGCTTACGCAAAACTTGAACCCGCCTAATTTGATAGTTGTTAACTCCAAAAAGGGGAAGATCCCCTCATTCAATCTTAGAAAAAAGTCTATACTTATAAATATATACTTAAAAGACCTTTGGGGTTCATATGCCAACAAATACAGGAAATCAAATACAAGAAAAACTAGTGGCTAAATTAATGGTCGAGCTTTTGACTGTTAAAAAGGCCGTCGAAAATTTAGATAACGAAATAGAGTCGGAAGTAAACAACATAAAACCTTCAGATGTTGTTAAATTTAAACAAGGGTTATTGCAATCGAAACAAGTCCAAGAGCTGGGGCAGGAGCTTAGTGAGGTGACCCAACAGCTTAATACAATAGTGCCTGCAATAACGAATAATATGCCATCCGCGCCAACCTTTACAATTAGTCCATCTGCACAACGTTATGCAAGCCCCACAGAAAAACAGAAAAAGTTTTTGTTGCAAGTAGGGGAATGGTTAATAGATAAGGGTAGAAAGTTACAAGGGAAATCTTTGGGCGCTGGTGAAAAAAAAATAGAAAAATCATTTTATAAAGTTGTCAATAAAATAGGGAAAGGATTAGAAGCTTTAGGGGTTTTGTTAAAACAATGTGCTGAAAAAAATGAAAAAGTACCTGCAAAGCAGGTAGAAGCCACAGTCAATGATTTAGTGAAGTCTCTTAAAACAGTTCAAACGTATTTTATTGCTCCAAAGGCAGTTAAATTATTGGGATTAACTGAGGAAAATATCAAGCCAAGGAAACCAACTAAAAGATAATAATCATGTATCGCCTTTATACAACCTTATAGTTTGCATAATAACTACTTCCTTAGAACATCAGAGCAAGGCATAATCAAATGTGCGAGTTGTGGTTAATTCTTAAGGATCTCTTTTATGGTTTCAATTCCCAAAAACCCTTTTATCTTAGTCGATGGTTCTTCCTATTTATTTCGCGCCTACCATGCCCTTCCTCCTCTTACCACCTCTAAGGGTTTACCAACTGGGGCAATCTTTGGGGTCGTTAATATGTTGCGCAAACTTTTGAAAGAATATCACCCAAGCTTAATGGCGGTTATCTTCGATAGTAAGGAAAAGAATTTTCGTCATCAACTCTTTGCAGACTATAAAGCTAATCGCATTGTGATGCCAGACGAGTTACAAGTTCAAATCGAACCCTTGCAAGCCATTATTAAGGCCATGGGCCTGCCCTTAATCGTTGTCCCTGGTGTTGAAGCGGATGATGTTATTGGGACTCTGGCTATTCAAGCGAAAGCGGCAGGTTTATTTACCTTAATTTCGACCGGGGACAAAGATTTTGCGCAAATTGTTGATGATAAAATATTTTTAATCAATACCATGTCCAATGATATTTTTGATAGAGAAAGAGTGATTGAAAAATTCGAAGTGCCCCCCGAGTTGATTATCGATTATTTGGCTCTTGTTGGTGACAATGTTGACAATATTCCCGGTATTCCAAAAGTGGGACCAAAAACGGCCGTTAAATGGATCCAATCCTATGGTAGTTTACAAGCGATTGTGGATAAGTCTTCAGAAATCCCTGGAAAAGTAGGTGAAAATTTACGGGAGGCCTTAGATAAACTGCCTCTCTATCGAGAGCTCGTTACCATTAAACAAGATGTGCCATTGGAATATAAGCCAGAGGCTCTTAGCCTAAATGAACCGGATAATCATGCATTAAAGACAATTTATACGGAATTAGAATTTAGAACTTGGTTAAAGGATCTTGCAAGTCTCGATGAAAAAGCGAGTATCGATGTTCCCAAAACAAAAGAGATAGAATCCCCACCTGATAAGAAAGGAGACTATGAAATCATTTTAACAAAGTCTGCCTTTGAAACCTGGTTTAAACGTTTAGAAAAAGCAGAATTATTTGCCTTTGATACGGAAACAACGAGCTTAGATTATATGGCCGCTGAAATTGTAGGAGTTTCTTTTTCAATTAATCCTGACGAGGCAGCCTATTTACCCTTAATGCATGATTATGAGGGGGCCCCAAAACAGTTATTGAGAGAATGGGTATTAGAACAATTAAAGCCTTTGCTAGAGGATAAGCATCGATTAAAAGTAGGGCAAAATGTAAAGTATGATATGGAGGTTTTAGAAAATCATGGGATCCAATGTCAAGGTTTTGTTTACGACACCATGTTAGAATCTTATGTATTAGACAGCACTGCAAGTCGGCACGATATGGATACCCTATCCGAACGCCATTTAGGCTATAAACCGGTTTCTTATACGGATGTCGCTGGGAAAGGCGCAAAACAACTTAGTTTTAATCAGGTTTCTTTAGAAAGGGCGGGATTTTACGCGGCAGAAGATGCAGATGTGACTCTCAAATTGCACAGAGTTTTTTGGCTACAATTGCAAAAATTACCCAGACAAAAGGAAGTCTTTGAAACTATCGAAATGCCTTTAGTCCCCGTATTGGTAAAAATGGAGAGAGGAGGGGTATTCATTGATAAAAAACGCTTGGCTATCCAAAGTCAGGAGTTGGCAGATCGTTTAGCGGAACTAGAAAAAGAAGTTTATCAATTGTCCGGACGATCATTTAATATCAATTCCCCCAAACAATTGCAGGAAATATTATATACAGATCTTAAATTACCTATTTTAGAAAAAACACCAACCGGGCAAGCATCGACATCAGAATCGGTATTGCAAAGTTTGGCAGAAGATTACCCTTTGCCTAAAATTATTTTAGACTATCGTAGTTTAAGTAAACTAAAATCGACTTATACCGATAAGCTGCCGGAACAGATCGATCCCAAAACGGGTAGAGTACACACTTCTTATCATCAAGCAGTGACTGCTACAGGGCGTTTGTCTTCTTCGGATCCTAATTTACAAAACATTCCAGTTCGCACCAGTGAAGGGCGAAGGATCCGCAGCGCTTTTATTGCACCAAAGGGATATAAAATAGTGGCTGCGGATTATTCACAAATCGAATTGCGCATTATGGCCCATCTGTCTCAAGATCCCGGATTATTACGGGCGTTCACCATGGATGATGATATCCATCGTAGTACTGCTTCTGCGGTTTTTGGTGTTAGTCTTTCTGCTGTAACGCCTGATCAACGCAGAAGTGCTAAGGCTATCAATTTTGGTCTTATGTATGGAATGTCTGCCTTTGGTTTGGCAAAACAACTAGGTATAGAGCGGCAGGAAGCAGAAAAACAAGTGGCGCGTTATTTTGAATGTTTCCCTGGGGTAAGAACGTTTATGGATAAGATCCGGCATCTTGCAGCGGAGCAGGGTTATGTCGAAACCTTATTCGGAAGACGCTTATATTTGCCCGATCTAAAATCTTCTAATGTCGGGATAAGGCGTGCTGCCGAACGTGCGGCTATTAATGCGCCCATGCAAGGAAGCAATGCAGATATTATAAAATTGTCTATGATCCGTTTAGATCAATGGATTTCAGAAAAAAATGTGGATATGCGTATGATAATGCAAGTACACGATGAATTGGTTTTTGAAGTCAATGAAAAAATACTAGACATGGTTACAAAACAAATAAAAAAAATCATGGAAGGCGTAATACCATTATCAGTACAATTGCGAGTGGGTGTTGGGGTGGGAAATAATTGGGATGAGGCGCACTAGTATTCTGTCAAATAAGTTTTTCCGAATGCCACTCGGGAGCATACATCCCTGTATTCGACACTCTGACCATCCATGGGAGTGACGTCCCTCGCCAGCATTCGGAAAAACTTATTTGACAGAGAACTAGGTTAAAGGACTGGAACTAATCACTCTAAAAGTAGTCTTATAATATAGGGAAGTGGTGAAGGCACTTTCCCCTTAAGTCCCCTTGTCAAGCAGGGGCGATGATCCGGTTCCTTTTATGGTCGGATCTGTGCCTCGGGCCATTTGTCTAGAATATTAATTATAATAATGTTTTAGAGCCCGAGGTCTTATTTTGTGTGCTTTAGCTATTTTTTTCGATTTCAAACCACTCGTCTATTTTTTGATGTACTTGTTCTATTCCCTGCCCGTTAAAAGCAGAAAATAATTGCAGACTAACCAGTTCCTCATAACCACTTAATTCTTTAATAAGCTTTACTAAAACAGTTTGAGCAGCGGCTTTTTTAAGTTTATCCGCTTTGGTTAACAATATATGGATAGGTAAGTTTTGTGATCCAGTCCATTCGATCATTTGCCAATCCAAAGGTTTTAGAGGATGACGTATATCCATGAGCAGAATGATCCCTTTTAAACTTTCCCTTTGCATAATATAGTCGGAAAGAACTTTTTCCCAATGCAGTTTTATGGTGTCTGGTACTTTGGCATAGCCATAACCGGGTAAATCAACCAGCCGATGTCTCTGATCTAGTTGAAAGAAGTTAATTAACTGAGTTCTGCCAGGAGTTTTACTGGTTCTCGCTAGCCTGTGCACTCCAGCTATTGCATTCAAGGCACTCGATTTACCGGAATTTGAGCGGCCAGCAAAAGCTACTTCCAAACCCGTATCGGGGGGAAGTTGATTGATGGTATGTGCGCTTTTTAAAAATTCGATATGATTGTAGTTTATAATACCCATTCGGTATTATGATAACTTGTTTGGTGTCGCTGCAAGGGGTAGTTTTGGAGTTTAAGATGAAAGGTTGGACCCTAGGGATAGGTTTATGGTTTTTGGTGACTACAGCTATTGCAGAGCCAGTGCTAGACATTAGTGCCGGGCAAAAGAAATCTGCGCCCTGCGCTGCCTGTCATGGTGTGGATGGAAATAGTACTGTTGCTGCTTGGCCTAATATTGCTGGCCAGTCCGTGGGTTATTTGATGGATCAATTAAAAGATTATCGGGAAGGCCAAAAAGGGGAACGCTTTAATCCAGTGATGTATAGCCAAGTGCAAGCATTAACAGACCAAGATATTGAAGATTTAGCCAAGTATTATTCAAGCCAAAAACCAAGTCTAGGTGCTGCAAAGCCTGAAACCTTAGAATTAGGGGAAAAACTTTATCGGGGGGGTAATCCTGCGACTGGGGTTCCTGCCTGTAGTGCTTGCCATAGTCCAGAAGGAGATGGCAATAGTCCCGCTGGTTTTCCGAGGTTGAGTGGTCAACATCCGGACTATATAATGGACCAATTGAAGAAATTTAAAACGGGAGAGCGGTTCAACGATGCCAATGGCATTATGAGGGATATCGCTAAACGTATGACAAACGAAGAAATGCAAGCGGTGAGCAATTATGTATCAGGTCTTCATTAATTTTATTAAACGATTTTTTAATATCCATTTAACCATTCTTGTGGTCTGTTGTTTAATGGGTTCGGGTCTTTGCTTTTCAGTAGAACCCATAGTAGCCCAGCATCCAGTACCCAGTATACCTCATGCCGTCCCCGATCTTTCTGTGATTGAGGAAGGAAAACACTATCGCAAAATTGGCCCAACAGTTCTACTTAATAAAAATGTACAAGAATTAATTGCTCAGGATCCCGGTAAAATACAGGTGATTGAATTCTTTAGTTATGCTTGTTTTTGGTGCCAACGTTTGCACCCTATTGTGAATGCTTGGGTTGAAAAAATGCCCTCTAATGTTGCTTTTCATCGCTATCCCTTACAATTTCATAAACAATGGGTGCCTCTTGCTAAGGCGTACTATGTTGTTAAAGCTTTAGGAAGATCACATGAGTTGGATCCAGTTTTCTTTAAGGCCATTCATGAAACCCATATTAATTTACCCGATGAAAAATTATTGCAAACCTTTTTTGCAGAACACGGCGTGCCTGAAAAACAATTTTTAGAGCTGTATGGATCATTTACACTGAATCAAGAGGTCGCAAAGGCCAATGAACTCGGGAATGCTTATGAAATTGCAGAAAGCCCGGTGCTCATTGTGAATGGACCCAGCGGTAGCTATATATTTAGTGCGAGGATGGTGGGAAGCGAACAAGGCGTTATAAAAGTGCTTGAATTCTTGATTGAACGCGAAGCCAAGCAGCTTCCTAGCCAATAAGTTCAAATATCCTTTTTAACGAACCGGAAAGTCAAAATAAGTATCTGGAAAGGGTTCATTGTCTAAAGTGAAATGCCACCATTCTAAAGGGTAATTAATAAAACCCTGTTTTGCCATCAGATCCTTTAGTAAAGCACGATTCTTTTTTGCGATTTCGGAAATATTTGGATTTGCGGTATGTGTTAATTCATCAAAGAAATCAATCACCGTGCCCATATCTAGATCCTTGGCGTCGTGTAGATCAACAGTGGAACGATCTCGCACACAAATAGTGAGATCGACGGTACTGCCACGTGAATGTGTGGATTTTTCTGCAATGTAGCCTTGTTCGAAAAGTGTTTCCTTAAGCACATTGGGATAATAAATTCTTTCCATTTCTTTTTGTTTGGGATCTTTAGACCAATGGAGGAAATCTGAACAAGCAGTCGTTGGGCGATAGGCATCAAATATTCTTAAATGGTATCCCCTACCCAAGCTATCCAGTTCATTTTGGACAGCAATTAAGGCATCATGTGCTTGATTGCTTAAGATACAGACTTGTCTTTCATAGCCTTTAACCGGGCGGCCCATAAAGTTATCGTGGGTACAGTAAGCCATAGTTCTAATAATACGGGGATCCTCAAGGTAGGTAAAACCGGCAGGTAACATTGAACGCTCCTTTCCCAAACAGTTATCAAATTATACATGAATCAAGAGAAAAATGGCTTTTTACACAGGATGTCTTTTCATAGATCTGCTATGTTAATATCTGTGGCATTGAGATTGATCCATACTTATTTTAAGGTAGTTAGCTGTGTCTAAAAAAATCCGGGTTGGTATTCTTTTTGGGGGGAGATCAGCAGAGCACGAGGTTTCTCTTCTCTCTGCCAAAAGTATTGTTGAAGCCATTGATAAAAATAAGTATGAGCCGGTATTAATCGGTATTAATAAGTCAGGCGAATGGTTTTTGCATGAAGATATGAATAATTGTCTGGCAAATTCAGATAATGCGAAATTGATCCAAATCCACGAAGCCAAGGAAAGGGAAAAAGTAACTGTTGTTCCAAGAAAAATCGGAAGCCCCTTGGTTAGCCTATCTGGTCATGCACTCGATCGTCCCTTGGATGTTGTATTTCCAGTGCTGCACGGGACTTATGGTGAAGATGGGACCATTCAAGGCTTATTAAAACTAGCCAATATCCCTTTTGTGGGATCGGGTGTGCTGGCCTCCGCTGTTGGTATGGATAAAGATATTATGAAGCGCTTACTAAGGGATGCTGGGATCCCCACTGCAAAATTTATTACGCTGCACTCACATTCTTATCAATCTGTTACCTTTGAAGAGCTGGAAGCTGTATTAGGATTACCCTTTTTTGTTAAACCTGCCAATTTGGGTTCTTCTGTTGGTATTTCTAAAGTAAAAAGTAAACAAGAATTTACAGAGAAAGTTGAATTTGCATTTCAATTTGATCATAAGGTATTAATTGAAGAATTTATTTCAGGACGTGAGATCGAGTGTTCCGTCTTAGGAAATGACGCCCCGATCGCCTCTCTTCCAGGAGAAGTGATCCCTCAGCATGAATTTTATTCCTACGAGGCAAAATATTTAGATGACAATGGTGCACTATTTGAAATACCTGCAAAATTAAATGAACAAGAAATCCACAATATACAAGCGCTTTCTATCAAGGCTTTCCAAGTTTTATGTTGTGAAGGGATGGCTCGAGTGGATGTGTTCTTGCAAAAAGATGGCCGGATCGTTATGAATGAATTAAATACCATCCCTGGATTTACCAAAATCAGTATGTATCCAAAGTTGTGGGCAGTGAGCGGTCTTCCCTATTCAAATTTGATCGATCAATTAATTGAGCTCGCACTTGAACGATTTCAAAAAGAGCAAAATCTTAAAACCCATATTACTTTATTGGGCGAGAAGCTCGTTGCAACCTATCTTTAACCCCCAGCCAAGGTTCTGAAGCGGGCGGCATTTCGACGAGAATACATTCACTGTCGTTTTCATCTAAAACACGTAACTGTTGATAGAGTTGCTGAGCATATTGGCCTGGATCATAAGGAAACGTGATCCATTCAAAAACGAAAGGATTCGGCCTTATTGGTTTTTCAGAAAAGGAAAGTACAGAGATTGTTTTGCGTGCCTGGATCAATTTTAACAGCATGTCATGTAAGTCTTCTTTTTCTAATAAATATAATGGCTTTGAAGGCGCATAATGAGAACTGCTTGATCCTGGTGATCGGATCTCTAATCCTTCAATACTTTTAATCACTTCCTTTCCAAGGACTTGTTGGATATTGGATCCCGAAATGCTTCCTTCGCGAAGGATCAGAGGTTTTGATCCCAGCAGATAAACAATGGTCGATTCTATTCCGACAGCGCAAGGGCCTCCGTCTAGAATGAAATCAACACTATTTCCCAGTTCTTCTAAAACATGTTCGGGGGTGGTTGGGCTAATGCGGCCGTAACGATTAGCTGAAGGGGCAGCAATCCCAGACCCTAAGCGCTTTAGAAGCTTCAGTGTTAAAGGGTGGTTGGGAACACGAACTGCAACCGTGTCTTGTCCCGCCGTAACAATTAAAGGAACGGAAGGATGTCGTTTTAGGATTAAAGTGAGGGGTCCAGGCCAAAACGCTGCGGCAAGAAGATAAGCGTCTTCTGGGATATCGATGGCCCAATCAGACATTGCGCCCACATTCGGTATGTGTATAATCAAGGGATTAGTGTTTGGCCGCCCTTTGGCATCATATATTTTTTGAACGGCAATAGAATTTTTGGCATCTGCTCCCAGGCCATACACCGTTTCTGTGGGGATGGCGACCAGTTTGCCGGATTGTAATAAAGTTGCTGCTTGTTCAATGATATCCACGGTGAGACAAAGACCTCAGTTATATGAATTTAGCCCTATAATATAATGAAATGAGAGGTCTCGTCCAGGTTAAGAGGAAGAGGAAGAGGAAGAATTGTGAAGCGCTTTAGTTGGGTTTGGATTATTAGTTTCGCTGGATTTATTTCAGTACTTCCCTATTCTTTTGCAAGTTTATCAGGTTCCTTAAGCGAAAAAGCAATTGAGGAGCGTCTTAAGCCTGTGGGTGAAGTAACCGTAGAGGCGGGTTCAACCCCGGTTACAGTTGCAACATCTGCAGCTGTTGATATTGGTCAGCAAAGGTATCAAGAATATTGTCATATTTGTCATGAAACAGGTCTTGCAGGCGCTCCAAAATTTGGTGATAAAGCAGGATGGGCTCCTCGTATTGCAGAAGGTATGGATGTTTTATTGAAGCATGCCATAGATGGTTATAAGGCCATGCCAGCAAAAGGCACTTGTTTGAACTGCAGTGATGATGAAATCAAAAAAGCCATTGAATATATGATCTCTCATTCTAAATAACCAATAATCTTATCTTTATTCCTACAAGCTTTCTGATAACAGAGATCGGATCGCTGCCAAATGCGCTTTACCGCCTTTCTCTCTTGCTTTTATGTCAATCTCTCCTTCCCTTCCATCCCAGACAATATCCTCTTTAGGCAACTCTTCTAAAAACCGACTGGGAAGGCAATCGATCATTTCATTATATCGTTTGCGTTGTTTGGCTAGCGTTAGCGTTAAGGTTTTCTTAGCTCGCGTCATGCCCACATAAGCTAAGCGGCGTTCTTCTTCAATATTATTATCTTGAATGCTATTACGATGGGGAAGTAATTCTTCTTCCAAGCCTGCAATAAATACATGCGGAAATTCTAAGCCTTTTGCAGCATGCAGGGTCATCAGTTGTACGCAATCTAACGACTTTTCATCTTGATTGCGTTCTATAATATCCATGAGTGTCATGGTTTGAAGTGCTTCCACCAAAGACTTTCCTTCCCCATTTTCATTTTCAAGCAAGCGCTTAAGCCATTGTACGAGTTCCAATACATTTTCCATTTTGCGTTCGGCGGTTTTAGGGTTTGTAGAAGTATCGAGCAGCCAAGTTTCATAATGGATAGATTTAATCAACCCTTCAATAACAGCCAGAGGATCTCCGTGTTCAGCATTATCTGCGGTTTGGGTTAACCATTGTGTGAAATGTCTTAATCTTTCTAATGGTTTACCGCTTAAGGTTTGTTCTAACCCTATTTCAAAGCTTGCTTCAAAAAGGCTAGTATTTCTTTGTTTTGCATAAATGCCTAATTTTTCAAGAGTGCTTGGGCCAATCTCTCGTTTAGGTACATTGGCTATGCGCAAAAAGGCACAATCATCATCAGGGTTGACTAGCACTTTGATATAAGAAAGAATATCTTTTACTTCCGTTCGAGAAAAGAAGGAGGTCCCTCCGCTTACTTGATAAGGAATACGATGTTCTCTTAATACTTTTTCCAAAATTCTAGATTGATGATTGCTACGATATAAAACCGCATAATCTCGATAGGGAGTTCTATTTTGAAATTGGTGGCTTAATAATTGAACAACGATGCGATTGGCCTCATGCTCTTCATCTTTAGCGCATAATATTTGAATGGCTTCTCCCAGACCTAATTGGCTCCATAAATTTTTGGTAAACAAACTGGGGTTGTGGCTAATGAGATGATTGCTTGCTCTTAGAATAATGCCAGTTGAGCGATAATTTTGTTCTAATTTGATCACCTTAAGATTAGGAAAATCCTGTTGCAGCTGGACTAGATTATCGGCCTTTGCACCTCGCCAGGCATAAATGGATTGGTGATCATCTCCCACGGCCGTTAATTTGCCGCTAGGTCCTGCCAATTTTTGGATCAAGGCATATTGGCTTCTATTCGTATCTTGATATTCATCCACCAATAGATAGTGGATCTTATTTTGCCATTTTTCGAGCAAGTCGTTATTCGTTGAAAGCGCCTTTAAAGGTAGCAAGATGAGATCATCAAAGTCGACGGCATTATAAATTTTTAATTGTTTCTGATATTCAAAATACAGTTTTGCAGCACATGTTTCAATCTCATTACTGGCACTTTCTAAAGCTTGGTTTGGCTCTAAGCTTGCATTTTTAAAACGAGAAATACACTGCAAATACGCCTCTAGTTTTTCTTTGTGATCATCATTACTTTGTAGAGCTAATTCGCGAAGTAGGCTTAAGGAATCCTCGGTATCAAAAATGGAAAGATTGGGTTTAAATTCTAGTAATTCATGTTCAGCTTTAATAAATTTAAGGCCAAAGGTATGAAAGGTGGAAATAGAAAGACCTTTAGCTGCTTGTTTGCTCGGAAAAGATTTCGAAACGCGGTCTGCCATTTCTCTTGCTGCTTTATTGGTAAAGGTAACCGCTAGAATGTGAGAAGGCTTAATATTACAATCTTGGATAAGATAAGTAATTTTATGAGTAATCACACTGGTTTTGCCACTACCCGCCCCTGCTAGCACCAGTAAGGGTCCATCGATGTATTTTACTGCAGATAATTGTTCAGGGTTTAGAGTATTCATCCATGAATTTTACCGGGGCAAACAGTCTTTGTCTATAAATACCCCAGATAAGTTTTTTCACTCGCTCCTGAACTCGCTTCGCTCAGACATGCATTCGCTCGCAAAAAACTTATCTGGGGTATTTATAGGGTAGTTACGTTCACCATTTCCCAGTAGGAATATATGGGATCTGATAACGCTCGATTTTTCTAAAAGAAAGTGCCTCAATCACTTGATCAATACCAACATTTTCTAGATCCGCTAAGTCTGCAATGGTTCTTGCAACCCGTAAGACTCTGTGATAAGAACGCGCTGTTAAACCTAATTGATCTAAAGCTTTGTTAATAAAACTTTGGGCAGTTTCATTTAAACGACAATATTTTTGGATCTCTGGGTTAGTTAGTCTAGCATTGAGTTTGGAGCATCGTGAACGTTGTATATTGACTGCTTGCAAGACACGTTTTAAAACGACGGCACTCGTTTCTTCCTGCAAGTTATTTGTATTGGTTAAGGTTTCTACAGGCATGCTAGAAACTTCGATATGCATATCGATCCTATCCAATAGTGGCTGAGAAACTCTAGCACGATATCGTTTAATTTGTTCTTGGGTGCATTGGCAACGACCTTTAGGATCGTTTAAATACCCACAAAGGCAGGGATTCATAGCAGCGATTAATTGAAAGCGGGCAGGATACTCAGCTTGTCTTGCGGCACGCGAAATAAGGATGGTGCCCGATTCCAAAGGTTCCCGTAAGACTTCTAATACTCGTCTATCAAATTCTGGTAATTCATCTAAGAATAAAACACCTTGATGAGCGAGAGAAATTTCACCAGGACGTGGGTGGCTGCCTCCCCCAACTAAAGCAACGGCAGAAGCGGTATGATGCGGTGCTCGAAAGGGACGTCTCCCCCAAGCGAGTTGATCATTAATCTTAGGGATAAGAGAATGAATAGCGACCACTTCTAGCGCTTCATCGATGGATAATGGGGGCATAATACTGGGAAGGCGGCTTGCCAGCATGGTTTTTCCAGTGCCAGGGGACCCAATCATTAAAAGACTGTGCCCGCCTGCTGCTGCCACTTCTAAAGCTCGTTTAGCATGCATTTGCCCGCGCACTTCAGAAAGATCTAAATCAGAAGCTAGGAGATCGGAGGGAGTCGAGATCTTTTTAATATAGGGCTTTAAAATTTTTTCTTTAGTGAGATGATGATAAACCTCTAATAGATGGTTTGCTGCCAAAACGGGATTATCACTAGGCAAGGCAGCCTCTTCTGCGTTTTTACTTGGAATAATTAAAATGCGATTGGCCTTTCGGGTTCCCAATGCAAAGGGAAGTGCACCTCGGATCGGTCGAAGCCCACCAGATAAAGCAAGCTCTCCTGCGAATTCATAATCACTTAAGGTCTTGAGTGGTAATTGGCGGGAAGCGGCTAAGATCCCTAAAGCAATAGGGAGATCATAACGCCCTCCTTCTTTCGGGAGATCGGCAGGTGCTAAATTGACTGTAATTCGCCTGCTGGGAAATTCGAAATTGCTGTTTAGAATGGCAGATCGAACTCTATCCTTACTTTCTTTAACAGCGGCTTCCGGAAGACCAACGATTGTAAACCCGGGTAAGCCGCCAGAAATATGAGTTTCAACGGTTACCAGAGGTGCTTCAATGCCAAGGGATGCACGACTATATACTACAGCTAATGTCATGCTTTTCTTTATACCGGAAAGAGTTAGGCTTGGCTCTCCGCAAGATAGCGGATAGCTAATGAAAAATCAGGTTGTATACTGTAAGTTCAAATGGGAAAAATACATCTTGTCATAACGTATTCGGCGGATAAAATTTGAGTGAAAATACTAGCATTGAGTTGCAACTTGATAATGAATATCTAGCATTGATTAGAGAAATTAAAACTTATGTTTCTTCTTCACGAATTAAGGCAGCTTTAGCTCTTAATAAAGAGGTTATACAAATGTATTGGCGAATTGGTCAATACCTTGTGGAAAAAAATAAGAAAACAAATTGGGGTGGTAAGCTTCTAGAGCAAGTTTCAAAAGATTTAAGTTATGCTTTTCCTGAAATGAGGGGTTTTTCAAAAACAAACTTAAAATATATGCGGATCTTTGCCTTATTGTATCCTCTTGGAATTGGTCAACAGTCTGTTGACCAATTGCCCTGGGGGCATATAACCCTATTAATTAGGCTTAAAAATGAGGAAGAGAGAGGCTGGTATTTAATACAGTCCTTGGAAAATGGCTGGTCAAGACCAATGCTCGAAAAACAAATTAAAACGAATCTTTTTGAACGTCAAGGAACTAAACAAAAAAAGGTCACTAATTTCTTAACACATCTTCCAGCAGCGCAGTCCTTGTTGGCGCAAGATCTAATCAAAAATCCTTATAATTTTGATTGCTTAGGGTTACATGATGAAGCTCAAGAACGAGAGATTGAAAATGCGTCCATTCAGCATATTACAAAGTTTTTATTAGAATTAGGTAAAGGATTTGCTTTTGTGGGACGTCAAGTTCCTATAGAAATAAGTGAGACAAGATATTTCTTGGATATGCTATTTTATCATACCAAACTTCATTGCTATGTAGTGGTTGAACTCAAAGCAACTGCTTTTAAAGCAGAACATGCAGGCCAGTTAAATTTTTATTTGAATGCTGTTGATGATTTTTTTCGTTCTCCAGGAGATAAGCAAAGCATTGGGCTATTACTTTGTAAGTCTCGGGATCAAGTTCTTGCAGAATATTCCTTACGTGGGATAGATAAACCCATTGGTGTCTCGGAATATTGGTTAACTAAAGCAATCCCCGAAGATTTGAAAACGAGTTTACCAACAATTAAGGAGATAGAAACGAAACTTAGCCTTTTGGATCAAGAAGAGTAGTTTATGATCCCCTCAAGATCCTTTCCCCTAACAAATACAATGCTTCTGGCGTTGCATACAGCACTAATACATCGCCTGCTTCAATCACCATTTCAGGATCGGGATCTGGGTAACGTGTTGTATTTCTGGTGAGCACTTTAATGGCATGTGGTATTTCAGGCTCGGTGATTTCGGCAATGGTTTTACCAACGGCATAGGCATTTTCCGTAACAGTAATGGCATGTAAACTCATGCGATTTGTTTCGGTTTCTTCCAATAATGTGGGTTCATCAGCGCCTTTGAAAAATCCCTGTATGCTTCGATAACGATCTGAATGAATAGCTCGGATCTTAAATAAAATTCGGGAAGCAGGGACTCCTAACATTAATAAGAGATGAGAGGCCAACATTAAACTTGCTTCTAAGGATTCGGGAACGACTTCTGTTGCACCGGCCTCTTGAAACTTTTTTAGACTGGAGTCGTTTCGAGTGCGTACAAAGACAGGGATATCGAGTCTTAAGGCGCGTATGTGTTGCAAGGTAACCAAAGCGGCTTCTTCATCTGCATAGCTAATGACAATCATCCGAGCGCGGGCAAGACCTGCAGCAGCCAATACCTCAGGACGTCTTGCATCGCCAAAGAAGGCATGTTCTCCAGCGAGTGCTGAAGTAGAGATCCGCATAGGATCAAGATCTAGAGCAACGGAAGGAATATTTTCTTGTTCTAAAAAGCGGGCTAAAATTTGTCCAACACGGCCAAACCCACAAATAATCACGTGATTCACTAATTCAGCAGTATGTTCTTCCAATTGTGAAGGTTTGGTTTCTTCCGGGGGAGGTTCTTCTATCTTTTTAAAGAACCAATTTCCAATGGGTTTGTTATATCGGATAAGAAGAGGTGCTACCACAATGCTTAAAACGACTGCTGCCACTACCACCTGGCTTTGCACAGGATCAATAAGCTGGTTGTTAATAGCAACCGTTAAAATAACAAATCCAAACTCGCCACCTTGCGCTAATATTAATCCTGTTCGAAAAGCTTTTGGAAGTGGGATTCCTCCAAAAATTCGTGTTAACCCCATAATAATGATCGTTTTAAGTGCAATAATGCTTATTAATATAAAAAGAACCCAGTGCCAATGAGAAGGCAGTACGCCAATGTGCAGCAATGCGCCAATGGTAATAAAGAAAAGACCTAGTAATACATCTCGAAACGGGCGGATATCGATTTCAATTTGGTGTCGGAATTCTGTTTCACCCAGCATTAATCCTGCCATAAAGGCCCCTAGGGCCATGGATAACTGAAGATAATGCGTAGTCCAGGCGGCCCCTAAGGCCACGAAGAGGGCTGCTAACATAAATAATTCGTTAGAGTGAGCCTTGGCAACCTCGTGAAAGAGAGGTCGTATCAACCATTGACCGATTAATGCAAGAGCGATACAAACAGCAACACCTTTTACCAAGGTATAGAATACGGGCATTAATAGGGCAGTATTTTCTTTACCAGCCAAAGCGGGGATAAGGATCAAAAACAAAACCGCTGCCAAATCTTGGAATAATAATATGCTGATAGATAAGCGCCCTTGAATGGTGTGAAGTTCATGTTGCTCTGCTAATTGTTTAAGCACCACGACTGTTGAAGATAAAGCAAGCGCCCCTGCGGTAATAAAAGCCGTTTTGCTTGGTAGACCTAAATACCATCCGGCAACCCAAGCGACTAGAGTACAGAGTAGAACTTGGATCCCCCCAAGCCCCAGGAGTGCTCGCCGCATGGTCATAATTCTGGCCCAGGAGAATTCAAGGCCAATCATAAACATTAGAAAGACAACCCCGAATTCGGCTAGAAAGGTAAGATCTTCTATACTCGGAATAAAAGCAAAACCACCGGGGCCAAGTAGCATACCGACGAATAGATATCCAAGTACCGGCGGTAGATTAATACGGCGAAAGAGCGCGACAATGGCTACCGCGCAACCCAATAGGACTAAAATAGTTTGAAATTGTTCCATAAGGGATCAGTTTACCTGAAGGATTACTATTTTAAAAGTCAAGACCAGACTATTTATGATGTCGTTTTTCAAGGGCAGCAATTTTTTCTTCTAATTTTTTCAGCTGAATACTGGTTTTACTCAGAACTTTCGTTTGGGTCTCGAATTCTTCGCGGGTAACGAGATCCAGCTTTTTAAGGGCAAGTATTAGCCCACGATGAAAATGTTCCTCACACTCGTCTTTTAAGTGGCGAAGAGAAGGAGGAAGGGATTCTCCGAATTGTTTAACAAATTCATTTAAGGATTTAAGTGCCATTTCTTAATAAAGGTATCTTATTTTCTCGAAATTAGCAAGCGATTTGCAGGAGATGGAATTCCTAGCATACACTACAGGAATGATTAAACGGTTTGGATACACCCTTTGCAAGGCCTGGCAGCATAGAAAATTGCTAAGGGCTTTTGATCAAGAACCCACTCGACAAATTGGGACAGTATTCGATTTAAATTTAGGCCTGGAAAAGGCACAAGGGATCAAGGTATTGATTTTAGATATGGACGGGGTTTTAACCTGTTATGGTGAAGAACGCCCGGGCACGTCCATAGAAAGTTGGCTTAATTCCTGTATTCAAATCTTTGGAGAGGGCTGCATTTTTATTTTGTCGAATAAACCAACACAGGAAAGGGCTAGTTACTTTAAGACACATTTTAAGGGGGTAGAACTTATTTTCCCGACACGAAAAAAACCTTACCCCGATGGGATAAACCAAATATTGGAATTAACTAAGACAGATCCCCATTCAGTATTGGTGATTGACGATCGATTATTAACGGGGGTTTTAGCGGCGATCCTTAGCCATACAGAAGCGCGTTTAGTCACAAAGCCCTTAATCTGTTTAAACCTGCGCCCTATTCCAGAATTATTTTTTATTGTTTTACGTAAAATAGAGAGGGTTCTATTTGATTTTTAAAATGGATAATTGCAAAATGTTTAATGGAAATGGTATCAATAAGTTAAATATCTACCTAGGAATAATTTTATGACATTTGTTGTAACAGAAAGCTGTATTCGCTGTAAATTTACGGATTGCGTGGAAGTTTGCCCAGTTGATTGTTTTCGAGAAGGACCTAACTATTTGGTTATAGATCCCGATGAATGCATTGATTGTGCCTTGTGTGAGCCGGAATGCCCAGCAGAAGCCATTCGTCCTGAGGACGATCTTTCAGAAGCCCAAAAACCATTTCTGGCATTGAATGCAGAGCTATCTAAGAAATGGCCTGTGATTACTCGTAATAAAGGTGGTTTGCCTGATGCAGAACAGTGGAAAGGTGTGCCGGATAAACTACAGTATTTAGAACGTGATTGGAAAGAGTAATTTAAACCTTCCTAGGTTAATGAACTTGAGAAGAAATATTCCAGTAATTTTTAATTAGGTTATCTTCCCAGTCCATTCGATTTGCCAAATTTTCTCCCAAGAGAGATAAATCCCTTGATAAGTCTGTTAGGCTTTTAGGATCGGTATATTTATCATTAAAATCTAAAGCGAAATCGGTTGTTTGTGAAATACTATCTAATATATTGCCGTCTAAACCTTTTGAATGAGGTAGATAGGCTGCTTGTGCTTGCGCCAATTTTTCAAACATTTGAAAATGACCGGTAGAAAGATAATCGACCAAGCTTTGGCAAAATGTGTGTAGTTTATCGGATTTTGCTCGATTCGATTCACAGAGTTGGCTAAAAATAACCAAGAGTGCTTGTCGTTGTTTGAGCCAGTGTTTGATGTGGGGTTCTATTTCAGAGCAGGGAGACAATTCAATTTTTTGTTGTCGCAGCAAACCTGAATCCTCCATAACTTAACCCATTAGGGCCTATATGAATTAAGTTAATGTCACCTGAATGGGTAAGTCAAGTGTCTCGATTGAGCTTTAGCCTAAAATTGAAGAGAACTGCGCTAAGCTAATGGGGCGATCTCCTCAGTTCTTGTAGGAAATCAGCCTTTTTTTAAGCTGAAAAACTTGAAATCTTGGGTTGTTATTTCATTAATCTTATGAAATTGTTGAAGTATTTGTAAGCCAACCTTTTTCATAAAAGGATCTGAAAATATTTATTTTAACTTTTAGGCGCTTGTGTTTCTTGTTGGCTTTGTTATTCTGAAGTTAGATCCAGGACGGATGAACGGGATTTGGCCAGAAGGAATTGGTTGACAAGGATTGTCTACTATCACGGACGATAGTATGGAAAGGCGGATTTTAGATCCGCCTTTTTATTTGCAGTATTAAAATAAGACTAGAAAAAACAGCAAAACCGATAAAAGCTAACAGGGACCAAAGGGATAAAGATAGTCCTAGAAAAGTAAAATCAATACGTGCACATTCTTCTGCATTCATAAACACCTCCTTAAATACTTCTAAGAATGGTTTAAATTGCAATAGTCTTTCGAGATCTGCGCCACAGCTTGCGATTGCCCCGGGAGGTAAGTGTTGTAACCAGAGATGGCGAGAGGCAAGTAAGATCCCAAGAACACTAAAACTGATAAGACCGCTGCAAATAAAAAGCCGACTCAAATTTTTTCCGGGATAAAGAAAACCGATCCCAAACAGTACTAGGATCCCCCAGAGCGCGTACCTTTGTAAAAGGCATAAAGGACAAGGAATATAATTAAAGCCATATTCCAGAAAATAAGCGCTGCCTAATATGGCAAGACTCGCACAAAGTCCTAACAAAAATAATGAACGAAAGTTGAAAATGATTTTCAAGGCCGAGGCTCCTTTCCCTGTTTCTTTGCCCTAGGATGACATTCATCATAGACATTTGCAAGATGTTGAAAATTCACTTTTGTGTAGATTTGGGTTGTGCTTAGATCGGAATGCCCTAATAATTCCTGTACCCCTCGTAAATCATGACTAGATTCTAATAAATGGCTTGCAAAACTATGCCGTAAGCGGTGGGGGTGAACCCGAGTTTCTAAACCTTGTTGGATCCCAAGTTGGTAGAGACGGTATTGTATTGCTCTAGCACTTAATCGAACGCCTTTTTTATTAATAAAAAGAGCGGTTTCATTAGGTTTTGCAAGGGTGGAACGCACTTTTAGCCATTGTTCTAGCGCAAGAATTGCATAACGACCAATAATGGCCAATCTCATTTTTTTCCCTTTTCCCAATACAGCGACTTGTTGCTGGGGTAGATCAAGATCTTGAAAATTCAAAGAAACTAATTCAGATAAACGCAAGCCTGCAGAGTAGAGCAGTTCCATAATAGCTCGATCTCGGATCTCCCAAGGGGTGGTCGCTGGAAGTTCTAATAATTTTGCCATTTGATCAACGTCTAATGCCCTTGGAAGCGGACGATTCGTTTTAAGGGAAGTCACGCCTAATGCTTTGTTTTCGGTTATCAATCCTGCTCTTATTAGATATTTATAAAAAGTTCTTAGTGTAGATAATTGGCGATTCAGTGTGCGAGGAGATTTATTTTGAGAGCGTCCAAAGCTAAGCAAAGCTCGAATTGTACTTTCTTGCACAAGTTCAAAAGAAGTTCCTTGTGACTCAAAAAATTCAAATGCATCTTCTAGATCGGTTTTATAACTGGTGAGCGTATGAACTGAAGATCTTTTTTCATACTCCAGATAATGCAGAAAAGCTTGCATTTTTTCTCTTGTTGCGTTGTTCAAAGTCGAAAACGTCCAACAAATACACGGGTGACAGGACCTGTCATGTAAAGAGGCGTATTCTCACCCTGCCAAGAAATCTTAAGATTGCCTGTAGAAAAACCAACTTCAAGTTCAGTCTCCAAAAGTCCGAGTTTAATCCCTGAGACTGCAGCAGCACAAGCACCGGTTCCACAGGCCTTGGTTTCGCCAACGCCTCGCTCATATACCCGCAAGCGAATATGGGAGCGATCTTTTATTTCCATAAATCCAACATTAATGCCTTTGGGAAAAGCCGGGTGTTTAGAGAGCTGTGAACCTAGCTTTTTTACTGGAGCAAGTTCAAGGTTTTCTACGATTAAAACAGCGTGAGGATTTCCCATCGATAAAACGCTAAGAGAGAGTTCAGTATTATCCAGAGTGAAAGGATAAGTAGGAAGTTGGACCTTTGTAATAAATGGAATTTCTTCGGGTTTAAATTTTGGAATTCCCATATTAACGGTGACAGATCCTTTTTCTTCAATCTTGCATTCAAGCTCTCCTGCCATACAATCGATATGAACGACAGGGTTGTTGGTAAAGCCCATATCGTAAAAAAATCGTGCTACACATCGGATCCCATTACCGCATTGTTCAACTTCTTGACCATCTGCATTAAAAATACGGTAAAAAAAATCTGCCTTACTTCGGGTGGGTGGTTCAAGTAATAAGACTTGATCGCAACCTACTCCTAGATTGCGATCGGCAATGCGTTTAATGTGGCTCTTTCTAAGTCTTGCTGGCTGGGTAATAAGATCTATCACCACAAAGTCGTTCCCTAGGCCATGCATTTTTGCAAAATTGAGCAACATGGTTTTTCCCTAGCCTCCTGTTTTAGTGGGCGGGACCTCAGGGAGATAGAGGGGGCCGCTTTGCCCGCAGCCCATGTTTAGGGACATTAAGCCAAGAATACAGATGGACAATAATTTTTTTAACATCGTTGAGTACTCTTACACGTATTTTTAACCTATTTAAGTATATCACTAGTTCTATAGCTCGGAAGACTAAGTTTTTTGGCGAGTGGATGCTGTCGAGCTACATTTGAGGGAAGGCAAATTGACAAGTGAGGTCTCTTTCTGTATCGTAAGGCCATGCAAGCATACCCATTTCGTCGTATTAGGAGTTTTGTAAGACGGGAAGGAAGAATTACCCAATCCCAGTCCTTAGCCTTTGAAACGCTTTGGCCAATGTATGGCCTTTCAAAGGATGCTGAGGGATTTTTAGATCTGGATAAGTTATTTGGGCGAGATTCTGAAAAGGTACTAGAAATTGGGTTCGGGGATGGTCAATCCTTGATTCAAATGGCCAAAAACGCGCCTGAAAAGGACTTTATTGGAATAGAAGTTTATCGTACAGGTGTTGGGAATCTTCTAAGAGAGATCGAAAAAGAACAGATTTCTAATATTCGGCTATTTCATGGAGATGCCCTTGAAATCGTAGAGTCCAAAATTCCAAAGGATTCCATTGCTACTATACAAGTATTTTTTGCCGATCCCTGGCCTAAGACTCGTCACCATAAACGCCGTTTGGTTCAAGCGTCTTTTGTTGAATTGGCCGCTCAAAAATTGAAAAAGGGTGGCAGGCTGCATCTTGCGACCGATTGGATGGACTATGCTTATCATATGATGTCTGTTATCTCTGCAGCGGGATCTTTTCATAATGTTGCAGGTGAGGAAGCGTTTTTGCCTCGCCCAAACTTCCGCCCGCTTACCAAATATGAGCAAAGGGGTTTAAGGTTGGGTCATCAAACCTGGGATCTTTTGTTTGAACGAGTTTGAAGCAGTTGTCTTATAATTAAAGACAGGGAGGAAATGTGTCAGCAACGATTGCTTTGTCATTCGACATGGTTTTAGTGCTGGCTATTCTTATCTTCACAGTTTTACTATCTCTTTCTAACTTTATCCGGGTAGATGTTGTTGCAGTCCTCGTATTGGTTGTGCTTGGGATCACTCGCCTACTACCACCCGAGCAATTATTTTCTGGTTTTTCGAACGAAGCGGTTATGTCATTAATCGCAGTGATGATTATTGGCGCTGGTTTAGAGAAAAGTGGTATCGCTTTACGGATCGCGCGATGGATCTTAAAATTGGGTCGAGATCACCCTAATAAAATCAGTTTAGTCATGATGTTTGTTTCCGGGTTTTTAGCTGCTTTTATGCGAAGTCTCGGAACTGTCGCTTTATTGCTGCCCGTTGTAACTAGAATTACGGTACGCACTGGGATCCCAAAATCGCGACTTTTAATGCCCATTGCTTTTTGTTCTATTTTGGGCGGAACCCTGACGATGATTGGTTCCAGCCCTTTGATCTTGCTCAATAGCCTTCTTAAAAATGTCGATCAAACGGCAAATGAGGGGACTTTATCTGTATTTCATCTCTTCTCGGTATTTCCGATTGGTTTAGTTTTATTAGTGTTAGGGATCATCTATTTAGTTTTATTTGGAAAACGCCTTTTACCCAAAGAGCCGATCCAAACCTATAGCAGTGGTACTACTAAGACACATTTTTTAAAAACTTATGGTAAAGGCGGGGATATTTTTGAGTGTCGGGTCTCCAAGGAAAGTCCATTGATAGGTCTTAGCTTGCAGGAACTCGAAACAAAACTCGACCCTTCCTCATCCGTTTTAGCCCTTATTTGCGGACAAGAAATTCATTTCCCTCCCCTTAGAAAAATTATTATAGAAGCCAATACCTGGATTGCAATCATGGGGCATAAGGATGTGGTTACTGCCTTCGCAGAGTTTTATGGTTTAAAAATATATCCTCGTTTAAAAGTTTTTGGAGAAATGTTGCATCCTGTTAGAGCAGGTCTTTGTGAGGCGGTTGTGCCGCCCAGTTCTCAATTGATTGGTCGTGAATTACGAGAATTACATATGAAGCGCACTCATCAAGTACATGTCCTTGCGGTCTATAGAGGCCAAACTGTTTATCAAGGAGATGAATTAAAAAATTTAATTGTACGTTCCGGCGACACGCTTGGCATGTTCTGCCGTTGGGAGGCCTTAGCCGATTTCCATAAAAATCCCGATTTTGTGGTAGTAACCACTTCTTATCCCCGAGAAGAACTACGACCCAGAAAAGTAAGATATGCCATTTCATTTTTTGTTGCATCCATTCTCTTAATTGTATTTGGGCATTTTCCAGTCTCGGTGGGTTTGCTATTGGGTGCGGCCGGCATGATTGCAACCGGTGTATTAACCATTGATGAGGCTTATCAAAGTGTGAGCTGGAAGACCGTATTTTTAGTGGCAGGCTTGATTCCTTTGGGACTTGTGATGCAGACCACACATACAACCGATTGGTTAACTCAACATACTCCTTTATTAAGGGGAGATCTTCCGAATTGGGCTATTCAAGCGGGACTCGCTTTTTTAGCCACGACTTTTAGTTTTGTTTTGTCTGGTGTTGGCGCAACTATTGTGTTGGTTCCTGTTGCGCTGGAATTAGCATTTAATGTGGGCGCTGATCCTACTCAATATGCATTAATCGTTGCTATTGCTTCTTCGAATACCTTCTTAATGCCTTCACAGCAAGTGAATGCCTTGATTGCTGGCCCCGGTGGATATCGTACTCGAGATTTTTTTAAAATGGGCGCTGGGATGACTTTTCTGTATTGGATTGCAATGCTGATCGTTATCAATCTATTGTTTTAAGGTGAATCACGGATGCGTATACTAGTAACGGGTGCCTATGGTTTTATAGGATCCCAGGTAACTTCAAGATTAAGATCTGCTGGTCATACAGTGATTTGTTGTGTAAGAGATCTTGCACAAGCAAAAAAGCGTTTTCCAGAACTTGAAGTAATCGCTTGCGATTTTCGTAAAGATTTCGATCCAGACATTTGGTTGCAACGCTTAACGAATATTGATGTGGTTGTTAATTGTGTCGGAATTTTACAATCTAGAAAACGAGAAGATATTGATGCCATCCATTATAAAACACCTCGTGCCTTGTTTGAGGCCTGTCTTAAACAAAATAAAAAGATCATTCATATTTCTGCATTAGGTGCAGATGAAGGTGTGGATACGGCCTATGCAAAAACAAAGTTAATGTTAGAAAAATATATTTCAAACTCAGAAGGAAATTGGATTATTTTAAGGCCTTCTTTGGTTTATGGTGCGGGGTCTTTTGGCGGGACCTCTCTTTTTCGTGCGCTGGTATCACTTCCTTGGATAATCCCAATCGTTGGCAATGGGAAACAAACCTTTCAACCTATCCACATTTCAGATCTAGCAAGAACCATACAAATCGTTGTAGAAAAACAGAACATTACCAAACAAACCATTAATGTTGTTGGGCGACTTAAAGTAACTCTGGAAACCTTATTTATTCAATTAAGACATTGGTTAGGATTTGGTAAAGCCAAAGTGATCCATATTCCATTGGGTCTTATAAAACCAATAGCGTACCTAGGCGATTGGTTGGCAGATATCCCAATCAATATGACTTCTTTTAAAATGTTGTCTTATAATAATACAGCCGATCCCGATCCTTTTATCAAAACTGTTGGGTTTGAACCGATCGCTTTTGAACAATACCTAGTTGAGAATCCAAGTTCAACCCAAGATCGCTGGCATGCGCGTTTATATTTATTAAATCCCTTGCTAAGAATAACTTTGGGGTTGCTTTGGGTATTATCAGGACTTATTCCACTCTTTGGGATCCCGGATCAGACGTTTTTTTCTATTTTTAGTCAAATCGGTATCACAGGGATCTCTGCTAAAGTTGCCTTTTATGGAAGTACGGGGGTAGATATTTTATTAGGGATGGCAACACTGTATAACTTTAAATTAAAATGGGTTGGGAGTATCCAAATCCTTCTTATTCTATTCTATACAATGGTTCTCAGTATTTGGTTGCCGCAAGCTTGGTTAGATCCTTTTGTAAGCTTGGTCAAGAATTTTCCAATTCTGGTTGCTACTTTGGTCATGATAACTCTTTCGGATCCACGTTAATGAGCTATTTATTATTAAAATTGTTACATATATTCAGTGCAACTGTGCTTTTTGGGACAGGCTTAGGCAGTGCTTTTTATCTGTATCGTGCACATGTGTCCCGAGATGATAGAGCTATTGCTTTTGCGGCGAAAAATGTTGTACTGGCAGATTGGTTATTTACAACTCCTGCGGTGATTATTCAACCTCTCACGGGTGTATGGCTAATGAGGGTGATGCAATACCCTTGGACAACAGAGTGGTTGCTTTTAGCGATAGCCTTCTTTTTACTGGTAGGTGCCTGTTGGTTACCCGTTGTTTGGCTGCAGATCCAAATCTCTAGTCTTGCTGATAAATCTCTTAAAGGAGGTCTTCCTTTATATGAAAATCCTCTCTACCGCCGGTATATGAAAATGTGGTTTTTCTTAGGGTGGCCTGCCTTTATTTTAGTGATTGGGATATTTTATTTAATGGTATTTAAGCCAAGACTTTCTTTTATCTAGGACGGTTTAGGAGCAACTTAACACAAATGAAAACTTCAATAACAGATTGGATAATTCAACAATTTGGTCAATGGCTATTGAAGAATGATCCAGCCAAGCGCGCTTATCTTTGCGACTTTACTCAAATTTGTAATAAAGTAAGGCCGGGGGATGTTTTAGCGATTGAAGGGCGTAATCATATTAGTGCCATTATTAAAGAAATCACCCAGAGTCCTTGGACTCATGCTGCTTTATATATTGGTAAAATTGATGACATCGAAGATCCCGCATTACAAAAAGTGTTAAGGGATTATCTGCAAAATTCAAACACTCAGCTCTTATCTGGACATCTATTAATTGAAACCGATTTGGGGTTGGGGACCACCCTTTCGCCCATTGAAAAATATCAAGAAGATCATATTCGAATCTTAAGACCCCAAGGGATATTGCCGGAGGATACTCAAAAAGTGATTGCTTATGCTGCAAGCCATTTAGGTGCCCATTACGATTTTCGACATATCTTTGATCTGGCACGGTTTCTATTTCCCTGGCGTTTACTTCCCAGAGAATGGCGATCGACTTTATTTCAACACAATGCCTTAAAGCCCACAGAAGAAATTTGTTCTTCCCTTATTGCAGAAGCCTTTGAATCGGTTGGTTTCCCGGTTTTGCCTTTTGTAATCGAGACGGATGGGAAACCTGTGGAATTAATTCAGCGAAATCCAAAATTATTTACGCCTTCCGATTTTGATTATTCTCCCTTTTTTGAGGTGATAAAATATCCTATTTTTCCTTTTGGAACAGAAAAATCCTATAAAGATTTACCCTGGAAAAAATAGGTTATTTATCTGGTGTCTGACACCTTTTTAGGTGAAAAACAATAGCAGATCATTTAAATACCTTTTCCCAAGCTCGGTTGGGATCATTTTTTGCTCTTGTATGGTTAATAATTCTTGAAGGACTGCCTTGTCGAGTTGTGATTGAATTGCGTTAATAGATAAACCCGTTCTTTGCTCAAAATGCGCAAAGGAAATTCCATCTGTTAGTCTTAAACTATTCAACAAAAATTCAAGAGGAAGATCTTCTTTTACAACCACTTGTGTCCCGGCTAATAAAGGATGATGCGCAGTTAAATAGCTATTAGGCATTCGAGTTTTCCAATAGCGGGTAACGATGTTTTTTTCAAGATCAGTTATTTTAGCGTGTGCCCCGGCGCCAATGCCTAAGTAATCCCCAAATTCCCAATAATTACGATTATGCTGGCATTGATGTTGATCTTTAGCAAAGGCCGAGATCTCGTATTGAATTAAGTTTTTAGAAGCTAATAGTTCTAACCCTGCTGTTTGCATATCAAAGATTGTATCTTCACAAGGCAAAGGCGGTTTTTTATGATAGAAAATAGTATTAGGTTCAATGGTTAAGTTATACCAAGAAAGATGGGGGGGATCAAAACTTAAGGCAGTTTCCAGATCAAACAGAGCATCATTTAGGGTTTGATTAGGTAAACCATACATGAGATCGATATTAAAGCTTTTAAAATTAGCGGTCAATAATAATTCGATGGCGCGTTTTGTTTCTTCCGCTTTATGAATACGACCTAATTGTTCTAATTTATCATTTTGGAAACTCTGGGCGCCAAGAGAAACGCGATTGATTCCAGCTAAACGATAATCACTAAACGCTTTTCTTTCTAAAGTGCCGGGATTAGCTTCCATCGTGATTTCTATTTCAGACACCAAAGGTAATTTGCGAGCAACTTGGTTTAAGATTTTTTCAATACCTTGGGGCGAAAATAAGCTCGGTGTGCCTCCCCCAAGGAAAATACTTTTAATTGAACGACCTTGTGCTAAGGGAAAATCTTGTTCAAGATCGCTTGCCAATCGTTCGATATAAGATTCCTCTGGAATATGATTGGCTGCATGAGAATTAAAATCGCAATAAGGGCATTTTTTAACACACCAGGGGATATGAATATAAAGTGATAGGGGGATTTTGTTAAAGTTAAGATTTTTCATATAAATACCTTATCATACAAAAGCCGGGGAAAGTTTATGGTTAAGGAGTAGCCCGTTTTCGAGCTTTAAAATTTTATCAACCTGTTCTAATGTTGAGCTTCGATGGGTTGCAATAATAACCGTTGGAATAGTCGAAAAAATCGCCTCTAATATTTGGCTTTCGCTCTCTACATTCAATGAATTAGTTGTTTCATCCAATAATAAGATATCCGGTTTTAATAATAGGGCCCGGGTTAAGGCCACTTTTTGTTTTTCGCCGCCAGATAGTTTTGTTCCCATTTCTCCGACCAGGGTTTCAAGCCCTAGGGGCATTTTTTCTATCAGCTCGATTAATCCTGTTAACTGTGCTGCTTTAAGAATAAGATTAAGTGGCACAGCACTTAAGCCATAAGTAAGATTATCATATAAGCTTAAATTAAAGAGTCTCAGATCTTGAGGGATACAATGGATCATTTTTTTTAAGACGGATTTTGGTATGCAATGCGCATCTTGCCCTTGAAGTAAAAGTCTACCTTCATGGGGTTGATAGAGCGTACACATCAGTGAGAGAAGCGTTGATTTCCCACAGCTACTCTCGCCATAAATAGCAATTTTTTCACCCTGTGCGATTTCCAAATTTAATCGTTCAAAAAGGGCCGTGTTTTCATCATGTGAAAAAGTAATATTTTTTAACGCAAGTGCAGGGCAAGATTTAGAGGGGAGAGGTTCTGCAATGGTTGAGTTTTGTTGCTTTGGGATTTCAAAAAACTGTATTATTTTTTTAATATCAACTAATGATTCTGCCAATTGTCTACATTCTACCGCAAGCAGTTTAAAGGGAAGAAAGGCTGCAATTAATTGCCCCTTCAGCAACACAAAGTCCCCAACACTTAAAGTCTTCTGTTGAATACCTAAAACAGCAACACTTAAGAGTGCTGTTATGGTAAGCCCAAGCCAAGTTCCGAAGCAAATATAAATAGACTGTAAGCGGGTATTGGTTTTATACCAAAGCTCGGCCTCGTTATCTACAAGCGTTTTGATCTTTTCCATTTCATACTGTGGAAAAAATCGGGCAATCTTGGTATTTAAGAGGCTATCATTGATTCGCATTAATACAGTATCGGTTGTAGACCAAGCGGCTTCGCGCGCTTTGATATACCATCGAATGCCTTTATTTAGGATAAGGGCAGCTAATACAATGGCAGGTAAAAGTCCGAATCCAAAAAATCCCAATTGAGTAACCACAGCAATGGCCACAATAAGTTTAATAATCGTTGGTACAATCATTAGGAACAAAACATTAAAGAAAGAACGAGCGCTCAAGCTAATACGTCTCGTGCAATTGATAAGTTCGGGGATAGAGAGTTTTTGATAATCTTTGAAAGAAATTTCATGGGTATGTTCAACCACTTTATAATAGAGATCTCGAATAGTATTATTGATGATTGGGAAAAAAAGGATCTCTTGAATATGGTTAAGCGTTTTTTCTAAGATCCAAAAAAAACCTAAAAAGAACAATGCAATCCAAACACTGTTTAACACATTCATTGCAAGGGAATCTACAATGGTTTTGGTATAATAAGGGACAAGGCTAGCTGCCGCGACATCCACTAGGATTAAAAAAGTTGCAAAAATAAACCGCCATCGCTGACCAGTTTTTTTTAGGCCTTGATAGGGAGAAAAAAGAAAAAAGGTTTTTTTAAATAGTTCGAAATTAAAATCCATAGCACCTCAGTAAACTTTGATTAGTATTTAGTAAGCGAGAGTCTTCCCTAACTGGGTAATCGGCGCTATGAGTAAAATATCTAGAAATTTTAGAGCAATTAATACCAATAGGGGTGAAAAATCAATTCCTATTGTGGCAGGCATTAATTTTCTGGCGGGACTTAACAAGGGCTCTGTTATTTGAATTAAAAGTGAGCTGATAGGGGTGTGATTTTTTGGAGCTACCCAACTTAAGATAACCGTCATTAGAATTGCCAGGCAAAACACATTGATCGTTTGGCTTAAGATTTCGCCAATGGGCCAAAGTATTAAGCCCCCAATACTAGGGATGGTGCCGATGGATAATAGGCTAATCAAGAATAGTTCTAGTGCCTTGATAGCGATCAATAGCAGCAAGGTTGATAGATCAATTTTTCTGGATTTTGGAATAATCCTTTGCAAGGGCATTAAAATGGGGTTGGTTACTTTTAAGATAAATTGTGAAAATGGATTGTAGAAATCGACTCGAAAATACTGAAATAATAAACGCAGTAAAACAATAATAAAATATAAGTCAAAACTGGTTTGGATAAGAAAGATAAAAGCATTACTGACAGCAGAATTCATCTTATGATTCCTTATCGAATAGTTGGCTAATTTCAATGGATCGATCTTTAGCTGATTGCAAGGCCCGGGAGAATAAGTCTCGGATCCCACCGGTTTCTAAGGTATTTAAGGCTTTTTCAGTGGTTCCACCCGGGGAGGCAACTTTTGCGAGTAGTTCTTTTAGATTAATATCGCTCTCTAGGGCCATTCTAGCGGCACCTAAAGCCGTTTGTAAAGTCAGTAGGCGCGCAACCTGGCTTGATAACCCAAGCTTTTCGGCCCCTTCTTGTAGGGCTTCCATCATTAAGAAAAAATAAGCAGGACCTGATCCGGAAAGAGCAGTAACAGCATCCATATCATTTTCATGATTAACCCAAACGGTGATACCCACCGCCCTAAGAAGCGTTTCAGCTAAATTTCGTTGCTCCTCGGAAACACGTGTATTTGCATATAAACCAGTGGCCCCGGCTCGTAATAAAGAAGGAGTATTTGGCATAGCCCGCACAATGGGCATTGGGGAGCCTATCCATTTTTCTAGGTGCTGAGACTTTATCCCGGCTGCAATTGAAATCACTAAGGTTTGTCGGTTTTTTAAAATTTCCTTTAATTCTGTCATCAATACTGGCATATCTTGCGGTTTAACGCTGAGTACCAAAATGTGAGCTAACTCTGCCACAGCCGTATTTGAAGAATGTGTTTGTACACCGAATTGAGAAGAGAGGCGTTTTAATTTAGCTTCATTTCGATCGGATACCCATATTTGGTTTTTGCTAAACCCGCTTTCAAGAAGCCCGCTGACAAGGCTTTGGGTCATATTTCCCCCACCGATAAAGGCGATGGTTGTTTTATTTTCCATGCATGTTCTCCTTAATTGATATCTTTGCCCCAAGTCTTCCAGGCGAAAGAAGAGGGTTTATACTACTATTAAATAGAAAGCTTACTCACCAAAATTGGTGATTTTGAGAAAACTTTTCTCTGACTAAGGACAAAGGAGGCCATTGTGGATATTACAGAATTATTGGCATTTGGTGTGAAAAATAATGCATCCGATTTACATTTATCTGCTGGCATGCCTCCTATGATTCGGGTAGACGGGGATATGCGCCGACTCGATGTTCCCGCTTTAGAACATAAAGATGTTCATGCATTAGTTTATGATATTATGAATGATAAGCAAAGAAAAAATTATGAAGAATTTTTTGAGACAGACTTTTCTTTTGAAATTCCACAGTTAGCGCGTTTTCGTGTGAATGTATTTAATCAAAACCGAGGTGCAGGTGCGGTTTTTCGTACCATTCCTTCCAAAGTATTAAGTTTAGAAGAATTAAATGCCCCTTCCATTTTCAAAGATATTTCAGATAATCCCAGAGGGATCATTTTAGTCGTGGGACCCACGGGATCAGGAAAAAGTACCACCTTGGCTGCCATGATTGATTATGTCAATACCAATCGGTCCGATCATATTATCACCATTGAAGATCCAATCGAATTCGTACATCAAAGCAAAAAAAGTCTTATTAACCAACGAGAGGTGTATCGGGATACCCAAAGCTTTTCAGCAGCCCTTCGATCTTCTTTGCGTGAAGATCCAGACGTTGTTTTGGTCGGTGAAATGCGAGATTTGGAAACCATTCGTTTGGCTTTAACAGCGGCAGAAACGGGCCACTTAGTCTTTGGTACCCTCCATACTACCTCTGCTGCCAAAACCATTGATCGTGTCGTCGACGTTTTTCCAGGTGAAGAAAAAGAAATGGTGAGAGCCATGTTATCGGAATCTTTACGAGCGGTTATTTCTCAGACACTTCTTAAGAAAGGTACGGGTGGGCGGATCGCAGCACATGAAATTATGATTTGCACCCCTGCTATCCGAAACCTAATCCGGGAGTCAAAAATTGCACAGATGTATTCAGCTATTCAAACCGGTCGCGCCATGGGAATGCAAACACTGGATCAATGTTTACAAGAGCTGGTTCAAAAAGGAACTATTAATCGTAAAGATGCAAGGACCAAAGCAGAAAATAAAGATTTATTTAATTAAACGAAGAGTAGGCTGGGGGTCTTTCTATGGATTTCGAAGGATGGTTAACTCAACTAGTAGAACGCAAAGGTTCTGATTTATTTATTACGGTAGGAGTACCCCCTACAGTCAAGGTCAATGGCGAACTTGTTTTGTTGAATGATCAAAAGTTAACCCGCGAACAAGCAGAAAGTGTTGTGCACTCTATGATGAGTGCTGAACAAAGAGACCAATTTGTTAAGACTAGAGAATTAAATTTTGCTATCTATCGGGAAAAGTTAGGTCGGTTTCGGGTGAGTGCTTTTCAACAACGTTCTTTTGTAGGAGCCGTGTTAAGACGAATAGAAACCGTGATCCCCACCTTAAAAGGATTGGGGATCCCAGAAACCTTGTCAGAATTTGCAATGATACAGCGAGGTCTTGTGATTATTGTGGGATCAACGGGGGCAGGAAAGAGCAGTACCCTCGCGGCCATGATTGAGCATCGTAATAAAAGCACAAAAGGACACATTATTACTATTGAAGACCCAATCGAATTCGTTTATGAACACCAAAGTTCTATTATGACCCAACGAGAGGTTGGTATTGATACCGATTCCTTTGAGGTTGCTTTAAAAAATACGCTTAGACAAGCGCCCGATGTTATTTTAATTGGGGAAATACGTAGTCGAGACACCATGAGTTATGCCATTGCATTTTCGGAGACCGGGCATCTTTGCTTGGCAACCCTACATGCTAATAATGCTAATCAAGCCCTAGATAGAATTGCAAATTTTTTCCCACACGAACAGCAAACACAGTTATGGATGGATCTCTCTCTAAATTTAAAAGCAATCGTTGCCCAGCAATTGATCCCAACCAAAGATGGCAATGGCAGGGTTCCCGCCGTTGAAATTTTAATAAACACACCTGTTATATCCGAACATATTCGAAAAGGCGAGGTAAATGTCTTAAAAGAATTTATGACAAAAGGCAAAGAAGTAGGGATGCAAACTTTTGATCAGGCGCTTTTTCAATTGTATATGGATGGGAAAATTACTTATGAGACCGCATTGCAACATGCAGACTCAGAAAATGAATTGCGCTTGATGATTAAGCTGAATAAAGGGATCGCTGGGGTGTCGGACACTTCAGGTCTGAGTATTTTAAATGATAAACCTATGGAGTAAACTTCTCTCCTTTTCTATTATCCCTAGAAAAGATAAAAAACATGCGCTTCGAGTGCGAAGAGTCTTGTATGCGGAACTTGGTGCCCTTATACATTTAATTTTGTGTTTTTTAATTTGGGAGGAAGGTTTTTTCCGCGCATCAACAACGGAATTTTTATTAATTTTTCTTGTAATCTGGGTGGTTAATCTTTCGTTTTTGGTATTGGTTCGAATAGGGGTGGGCCAAAATCTTGAAGATCCCAGCCTTACCTTGCCCATCATGTTATGGGGCACAATTTTTTTGATGCTTACCGTTTACTTAACTTTAACCAATGAATTAAGAACAACACTTCTAATGTATTATTTGCTTATTTTAACCTTTGGGATTTTTCGTCTTACTTGGCGAAAATATCTTTTTGTCACGGCTTTTGGGATCGGCTTATATTTAATAGCGACTTTGTGTTTAATTCATTATTATCCCTTGTCTATTGATCTCAAAGAAGATCGGGTTACCCTTGTCGCTTTTTCGATGATCTCGCTTATTTTTTCAATTATGGCATCTGAAATGAGCCATTTTAGAAAGAGTATGCATGGGAAAAATGTAAGGTTGACTTCTATGCTAAAAGTGGTTGAATCCGCCTCATTCACAGATGAATTGACGGGCGTTAAAAATAGAAGATTTATATTAAATATATTGGAGCAGCAAATCCTAATGGGCGAACGGGGTCAATATAGGTTTTCGGTTTGCATGTTAGATCTCGATCACTTTAAAGAGGTTAACGATAAATATGGGCACCCTTTTGGGGATAAGGTTCTACAAATAATTTGTAAAATAGTGATGGGTGAAATAAGAAAGATTGATTATTTTGCACGGGTGGGTGGAGAAGAATTTTTGTTGGTGCTTCCTTTAACAGAGGCAGTGAGTGCGCAACAAAGTGCCGAACGTATTCGAAGCAAAATAGAAAATACCCCTTTGGAGACTCTGATGCCTGGTTTAAAAATGACAGTTTCTATAGGGGTTGCAGACTACCATTGGCCTGAAAAAATTGAAGATATTCTTGCCAGAGTGGATAATGCCCTTTATGCAGCAAAACGAGGTGGGCGAAATTTGGTTGTGTCCGCAGGTCTCCCCAGCCCTCCCCCGTGAAACGAGAGAGGGAATAACGGCATCATCTTGGCATTAACTTAGAAGGATGTTGTTGATAAATAGTAATAGTATCGCTAATAGCCCCCTTGCCTTTTGGTTGAATAATCTTAGCTTGTAGAGTATGGCTGCCTCTTTCTAATCGAGGCAGTGTAACGCTGCTTGAATGGCTTGGTTCACCGACTGCTGAACCATCAAGCAAAACTTCAACCGTATCGTCCTGTTCAAGCTCGGGTTTTATGGATAGGGTTACGGTAGTGGGGTCAGCCTCATTTTGAAAGGTTTGTTCCGGAGCAGGGCTTGTGATTTCAATTGTGTAATTGGGGATGGGCTTTTCTTCCTTTGTTACCTCCGAAGGTTTGGGTATGGGATTGGTGGTAGTAGGTAAGCTTGGTTGTTTCACTTCTTTCGTTTCTACTTGCGGGGTATTATCATCACTAAATGAATTTTGTTTAGGCTTGCTGCTGGTACTCTGTTCAGGGGAGGCAGGAATGGATTCTGCCACTGCCTCGCAACATAAGCAGTGAATAATCAGAGCTGCTCCAATCATTTTTTTCATAACGAGTTTCCTCTAAACATTGCCATCTCAAATTATTATAGTGAATTATTAATGTTTTTGAAGCAGATCTTTTGCTGAAGGTATCAAAAAACCCTTGGTCGATTGTCTTAGGATCTTCAGCGCATAGGTGCTTTTAGTCTCAGCCCAAAGTTCTTCTGCTTCTAGAAGGTCTAAAACGGATGCATTGGGATCTAATGCACGAACGGCTTGCAACACATCCATTAAGCCAACAAAGTTACTCCCCAGTTTCTTGAAGAGCTCCGATAATTGGTTCTGATGGACTCCCGAAAGCGAGGCATAAGCCATTTGGCCGAGTTTAACATAATAACTAATACGCAGTTGCCGGCGACCCGCTGATTTTGGAAAAAGACCGGCAAAGAGCAAACACTTATCTCCAACATCTCTTAGCGTTTGTTGGTTTTCTCGGGACGTTCTTTGAATATTCTGAAGATAATCCAAGGCCATAATAGTGTCGACTATTTCTGGATTTTTGATAAACCGCATCAAGAGAAAGACCAAATAACTTTCTAGATCTTCGCTGAGCTTAATTGAAGACGCCTGACCTGCATCTACTATCAAGGCCCGCCATTGGGATAGTGAGCTGGGATTTAAGACTAGGGTTTGCATTTATCCCCCTTAAAAGTCATATATACACAGAAAAAAGGTGTATTCTCTACACGTAAAAACTCTTTCTTTTAAGTATAGCTCACAGAATTGTGCTAGACTCTTCTTCTTGTTTGTAGAAAGTATAGAGAGAAAGTTTGTCATGATAGAGAAGTTAAGAAACATCGCCATTATCGCCCATGTTGATCATGGCAAGACGACATTAGTGGATAAATTGTTACGACAATCAGGCACCTTGGGTGAAAGATCGGGCAATGTCGAGCGTGTTATGGATTCCAATGATTTGGAGCGTGAACGAGGAATCACTATACTAGCTAAAAACACAGCTATTGAATGGCGGGATTACCGAATTAATATCGTAGACACACCAGGACATGCGGATTTTGGTGGAGAAGTCGAGCGGATCTTGTCGATGGTCGATTCAGTCCTTTTATTGGTGGATGCGGTAGATGGCCCTATGCCTCAAACTCGTTTTGTTACCCAAAAGGCTTTCAAGCAAGGTTTGAATCCGATTGTTGTGATTAACAAAATAGATAGGCCGGGTGCAAGACCCGATTGGGTGGTGGATCAGGTTTTTGATCTCTTTGATAAATTAGGCGCCAACGATAAACAGTTAGACTTTCCCATTGTTTATGCTTCTGCATTACTAGGCTACGCAACTTTAGATCTCAATAAACCTAGTTCCGATATGACGCCGCTATTAGAAACGATTATCAAATCTGTTCCGCCACCTTTAGTAGAATTGAATGGATCCTTTCAAATGCAGATCTCGTCTCTGTCCTATTCCAGTTATGTGGGTGTTATTGGAATTGGGCGCATTTCACGAGGCGAGATCAAATCAAATACGCAGGTGTCTGTTGTCGATCGTGAAGGTAAGGTTCGCCAAGGTCGAGTATTACAAATATTGGCTTTCAAAGGACTAGAGCGCAAAGAAGTGGCACAAGGGGATGCTGGGGATATTGTTGCTATCACGGGCATAGAAGATTTAACCATTTCCGATACCGTTTGTGCAAAAGACGCACCAGAAATGTTGCCGCCTTTAAATGTTGATGAGCCAACGATTAGTATGACATTTCAGATCAACGATTCTCCTTTTGTCGGTCGAGATGGAAAGTTTGTGACGAGTCGCCAATTGCGATCGCGTTTAATGGAAGAAGTGATCCACAATATTGCCTTACGGGTTGAAGAAACCTCGGATGCCGATAAATTTAAGGTATCGGGTCGAGGCGAATTACATTTGGGTATTTTAATTGAGACCATGCGTCGAGAAGGTTATGAATTAGCCGTTTCACGTCCAGAAGTTATTTTGCACGAGGTGAACGGTGTTATCGAAGAGCCTTATGAACAATTGGTGGTGGATGTTGAAGATGCACATCAAGGATCTATCATGCAGCAATTGGGGGAGAGACGCGGCAAACTTCAAGATATGATTTCGGATGGGAAAGGCCGGGTTCGTTTAGATTATATTATTCCGGCGAGAGGGCTCATTGGCTTTCATACAGAATTCCAAACCCTAACTTCAGGTTCAGGTGTCTTAACCCATGTTTTTGATCATTATGGTCCAGTTGATAAATCACCAGTTGCAAAACGAAATTATGGGGTATTAATTTCAAATGCATTGGGTAAGGCAACTCCTTTTTCATTATTTAACATACAACCTCGCGGGCGGCTTTTTATTGGTCCTCAAACGGAAGTTTATGAAGGGATGATTGTTGGGATCCATACGCGCGATAATGACTTGGTGGTGAATGTTACCAAAGAAAAACAATTAACCAATATGCGTGCTTCTGGGAGTGATGAGAATGTTATTTTATCAACACCCATCCGCTTAACGCTTGAATATGCCTTGGAATTTATTGAAGAAGATGAACTGGTCGAAATTACCCCGAAGAGTATTCGTCTACGTAAGAAGTTCTTAAAAGAGCAGGATCGGAAAAAAGCTTCTCGTGGCGGTTGAGTTTTAAAAAAAAGATGCCCAGGTGAGGTACCTGGGCTAACACCGAATAATGTCGGTTGGAGATTGACACCCCCATAATGGCTCACCCCCCAATTCAAAACTATAGGCGATTGACTGTTGGTGTTGTAGGATATTGTCCATAGTGTATCCCCCTCCCTAACCCTCCCCCTCTATGCTATATATATAGGAATTAGAAATTTCTTCCGCCAAGTCTCAAGGATTGTGCCGATTATGTTAACACTTTACCCACCTATTAAGCCCAATGCGGTTCATCAATTGGCAGTCGATTCACTCCATACCTTATATATAGAAGAGAGCGGCAACCCAAAAGGGCTGCCGGTGGTTTTTATTCATGGGGGCCCAGGGGCCGGCGTTGATCCAGACAATCGTCGTTTCTTTGATCCCGCTTTATATAGAATTGTTCTTTTTGATCAACGGGGATCTGGCCAATCAACACCCCATGCAGAATTGCAAGATAATACGACTCCTTTATTAGTGTCTGATCTAGAACAGATCCGAGATTATTTAAAGATTGAAAAATGGGTAGTGTTTGGAGGCTCCTGGGGATCAACTCTAGCTTTAGTGTATGCAGAGACCTATCCAGAAAGAGTAATCACCATGATATTACGTGGGATCTTTTTATGCCGCGAAGCAGATCTTGCTTGGTTTTATAAAGTAGGGGGTGCAAGCCGGCTATTTCCAGATCATTGGCAAGACTTTATTGAGTTCTTACCAAGTGAGGAGCGTGATCAGATCTTAGCGAGTTATTATAAACGATTAACCGGAGAGGACGAAGTGGCTAAGATGGCTGCTGCCAAAGCTTGGTCTCAATGGGAAGCAGCCTGTGCGACTTTGCAGCCAAGTTCTCAGGTTGTTAATCATTTAACCAGCCCACATATTGCTATGAGTTTAGCGCGCATTGAAACCCATTATTTTATAAACAACTGTTTTTTAGAGCCCGATCAAATTTTGAAAAAAGCAGGTCTTTTACATAATATTCCAGGCATTATTATTCATGGCCGTTATGATGTGGTTTGCCCCTTAGATGGTGCTTACGATCTACATAAAGCATGGCC
>Ga0207028_1026_pt1 | contig 39975 bp, 42 predicted proteins | sample Alteio_BWMinCont_41_FD_153287 | JGI IMG/M metagenome (GOLD analysis project Ga0207028, IMG submission 153287) | Enriched cells from forest soil in Barre Woods Harvard Forest LTER site, Petersham, Massachusetts, United States -... | ecosystem: Environmental > Terrestrial > Soil > Temperate forest >... | reverse complement strand
CGATATCATCAGGTCGGACCTTCAGCTAATCCGGAACCATCGCGGACTCACGAATAAATTTGGTTCGTTCAATGACAAACAATTCGATGAGGCTGCATTTGAGGGCCATTTGGAAAGTCATCCTGCTTTCGAGGAAGCTGGATTTGCATATTGGATTCTGAAGACAGAAGCGCATTTCCTCGCAGGTGACTATGCTTCCGCCGTCGATGCCTCGCTGAAAGCGCAGCGGAAAGTCTGGGTAACGCTGCTGGAACCGGCCGCGTTTCGCTTCTATAGCGCGCTTTCCCACGCAGCAGCGTGGGATTCCGCATCTCCCGACGAGAAGCGAAAGCATTTCGAAGCGTTATTCGCCCACCACAAACAGCTTGAAATATGGGCAGAGCATTGCTCGGAGAATTTCGAAAACCGTGCCGCGCTGGCGGGCGCGGAGATCGCACGAATAGAAGGGCGTGTGCTCGATGCCGAGCAACTTTACGAAAAGGCAATTCGCTCGGCCCACACAAATGGATTCATTCAAAATGAGGCCGTCGCTTACGAGGTTGCTGCCCGATTCTACGCGGCACGAGATTTGGCCAAGATCGCGGAAGCGTACTTACGTGAAGCCCGGTACTGCTATCTCCATTGGGGAGCGGACGGCAAAGTAAAGCAGCTCGACCAACTCTATCCCCACCTCACTGATGGAGACCCAGTTCGGAGCGCGACGAGCACAATTGAGGCGCCGGCCGAACTCCTGGATCTAGCGACCGTAATCAAAGTCTCGCAAGCGGTATCGGCTGAAATGGATCTCGACACGTTAATCGAGACAGCGATGCGGGCAGCCCTTGAGCACGCGGGCGCAGTTCGTGGGCTGCTAATTCTGGTACGCGGTGATGGGCAGCACATCGGAGCCGAAGCGACGAGCATTGGGGATCAAGTTTTGGTGCGACGGAACGAAGCGGCCGGCTTTGCCATGCCCCAATCGGTTGTCAATTATGTTGTACTGACACACGAGTTTGTAATCCTGGATGATGCAGCTCAGAGCCGATTTGTAGGAGATACCTATTTTTCCCAGCATCATGTACGTTCAGTTCTCTGCCTGCCATTGATCACGCAGGGGAAGCTGGTCGCCATTATGTACTTGGAAAACAGTCTGGCTTCGCACGTTTTCACTACCAAGAGAATCAGTGTACTGAAACTGTTAGCAGCACAGGTCTCGATTTCACTAGAGAATACGCAACTATACGCCGATCTTAGACAGCGTGAGGCCAAGATTCGGCGCCTGGTCGACGCCAACATTATGGCAGTTGTGATCTGGAGGCTCGACGGTGCCATTGTCGAGTCCAATGAAGCTTTTCTCCGCATGGTGCAATATGACCGTGAAGATGTCGCCACGGGTCGCGTGCGCTGGACGGATCTGACGCCGACTGAATGGCGCGAGCACGACGAACGTGCCCTGGCAGAAATAAGAGGAACGGGGACCGTGCAGCCCTATGAGAAGGAGTTGTTCCGTAAAGATGGCAGCCGCGTGCCCGTGCTGGTCGCCGGGACGCTCTTCGAGGAAAACGGTAGCGAGGGTGTCGCTTTCGCGCTCGATTTGAGCGAGCAAAAGCAGCAAGAAGCAGAACGGGAGCGATTGCGACAACAGCTGGGTCATCTCGAACATCTGAACCGAGTCAGCACGATGGGAGAGTTGACAGCTTCCTTGGCCCACGAAATCAAGCAACCGATTGGGGCTGCCGTGACCAACGCGGAAGCTTGCCTGCAGCTAATTGACCGCAAGCAAGCTGATGTGTCAGAGGCGCGAGAGGCTGCGTTGGCAATGGTCCAAGACGCTAGGCGTGCAGCCGATATTATCGACCGAGTCCGCTCCCTTTACCGAAGGGGTTCCGCACATCTGGAGGTGGTTGATGTAAACGAAATCATTCACGAGATGATCGATATGCTCCGCGACGAGGCCGATCGGCATTCCGTTACGATGCGCACTGATCTCACCGAAGGGCTCCCGAGAGTAATTGCTGATCGTGTGCAATTACAGCAGGTGTTGATGAACCTCGCGCTAAATGGCATTGAGGCGATGGGCGTCGATACCGCCGGTGAACTCAGCATCAAGTCGCAGTTGGCTGAAAATAGTCGGCCGTTAATCTCGGTCACCGACACAGGCGTGGGGCTGCCGAACGGGAAGACGGACCGGATTTTTGACGCGTTCTTTACCACCAAGCCGCAAGGCACTGGCCTGGGACTGGCGATCGCACGTTCCATTGTCGAGTCGCACGGTGGTCGCATCTGGGCCATAGCAAACTCCGGGCGGGGGGCAACATTTTGCTTTACGCTCCAAGGTACAGTCGCAGTGACTGGATAGCTTTCACGCAGTGAGCGAATCCTACATTGCACCTGATGAGTGTATGAGCGATCCTATTGTGTAACGTGGCATGAGGGTGAATAGCGGAGATGTCATCTCTGACCAAACGCGGAACCGGCGAAGGCGCTTATTCTTCGCCTCAGGTCGCAGCGCGGCGCTATGAAGCCGTCCTTCGCCTAAGCGAAGCCCTCTCCCAGTGTCGGGAACCAGAGGATCTCACTGCGATCCTCTCTGAAGAACTGCGTGAGTTCCTCCCGTTCTTACAGTTCTACATCGTCGTCTACAGGGAGAACTCCGACGAAGTCGAATGGGCTGTAGTAGGACGAGAAAAGAGCCTCATCGCTGGATACGCGAATGTGCAAGTTCAAGAACGACCATCCTGGCAGGCGTACAAGACCCAGGAACCTTTCTATATCCATGATTGGGACACCGACGAGAGAGTCCCCGCACAACTGAAAAGGGGAATTGCAGACCAAGGGCTAAACGTCGGCCCCCTGGTTTTTGTGCCCCTCACCACGCCTGATCGCAGGCTAGGCGCGTTGGGAATGTCCGGACCTGCCGCAACCGTCTACACCAGTGAGGACGTCAGCTTTCTGCAACTGATTGGCCGTGTAGTAGCACTTAGGATTTCGGACAGCTTCAATCTCCGGCAAGCGGAAGCGGCACGCTTGGAATTGGAGCGCCAGAATGAGCGGTTGCAATGCACTGAACGAGAGCTGCGCGAAGTGATCGAAACGATCCCATGTCTGGCATGGACTGCCACGGCAGACGGGAACGCCGAATTCTTCAATCGACGCTGGCTGGAATATGCCGGGCTCATGCCGCATCAGGCGCAGGGCACCGGCTGGACAACTACACTTCATCCGAACGACCTTAGTGGGCTTGTGAGTTACTGGCAGGGGATTTTGGCCTCTAGGCAGCCAGGTGAATTCGAGGCACGGCTGCGCCGTTTCGATGGTGAATACCGTTGGTTTCTGTTCCGCGCAACTCCAAGCTTCGACGAAAATGGAAAAGTCGTCAAATGGTACGGCACAAACATCGATATCGAGGAGCGCAAACGGGCGGAGCAGGATCTCAGGCGCAGCGAAACATATCTTGCGGAAGCGCAGAGGCTGACCCAAACGGGCAGTTGTGCCATTCACGGGACAAGCCGCGAGACCTCGTACTGGTCCGAGGAAATGTTCCGACTTTTCGGCTTCGATCGGCAACAGGGTTTACCAAGGTTCGAGCAATGGGTGCAGCGCATACACCCCGAAGACCGCGACAAGTTCAAGCTGGCGAGCGATAGGACTCTCCTGAAGAATCTAGATTGCGACGTTGAATTTAGAATCGTGAGACCCGATGGCACAGTTAGACACATTCATGGCATCGGCCATCCAGTTTTGAGTCCCAACGGTGAACTTGTCCAAGTGGTCGGCACGATGGTCGACATCACGGAACGCATACGCGCTGAGGTAGCTTTAAAGCGGAGTGAAACATACCTGGCACAAGCGCAACGAGTGGCTAACATGGGGAGCTGGGTTTTCGACACAATTCGAACGGAACCCGTGTATCTTTCAACTGAATGGCATCGGCTCCAAGACTTCGATCCTAAAGACGGTATGCCCACCTGGGAGCAAAGGCTGCAGCGGATTCATCCCGAGGATCGGGCCAGATATGAAGGGGCATTCAAGCGAGCAATAGCCCAGAAATCGGATCTGGACGAGGAGTTCCGAATTTTGCTCCCGAACTCGACCGTCAGATATATTCGTTCCCTCGGCCACCCTGTTCTGGACGCATTTGGCGAAGTAACACAAATGATTGGGGTGATAATGGACGTGACCGAAAGTAGGCAGGCTGAGCAAGAACACGAGAGATTACGGCAGGAACTCGAGCATCTGTCGCATCTCAACCGAGTCAGCACGATCGGGGAGTTGACGGCCTCATTGGCCCACGAAATCAAGCAGCCAATTGGGGCGGCAGTTACAAATGCCCAAGCGTGCTTGCGATTTCTTGATGGGGATCGACTTAATCTAATCGAGGCACGCGAGGCTGCTTTGGAGATGGCCAGCGACGCCATGCGTGCGGCCGAAATCATAGACCGTGTCCGTTCCCTCTACCAAAAGGATTCTTCACATCAGGGGAAGGTTGACGTAAACGAACTGATCCAAGAGATGATCGTTATGCTGCGCGACGAGGCCAATCGGCATTCCGTTACAACTCGCACTGATCTCGCCGATGGGCTCCCCAAGGTGATCGCCGATCGTGTGCAGCTGCAGCAGGCATTGATGAATCTCATGCTCAATGGGATTGAGGCAATGCGGGACACGACCGGCGAGCTGAGCGTCAAGTCGCGGTTGGCTGAGAATTGTCAAGTGCTGGTTTCCGTCACCGATGCCGGCGTAGGCCTGCCCACCGAAAAGACTGACCAGATCTTTAACGCGTTCTTTACCACCAAGCCGCACGGCACCGGGCTGGGACTTGCGATCACACGATCCATTATCGAGTCGCATGGTGGCCGCGTGTGGGCCACCGCAAACTCCGGGCGAGGGACAACGTTTCACTTTACGCTGCCCCAACAGAGGGCTGCGCACGCATGACCCCCGCAAATGAGGTCACAGTATTCGTTATTGATGATGACGCTCGGATGCGTGCAGCACTGGAGCGTCTCTTGAAGTCAGTCGGATTGCACGCCGAATCGTTTGCCACCCCGCAAGACTTCCTCCGTCACAAGCTTCCAGATGTCGCCAGTTGCCTCGTTTTGGATGTGCGACTTCCTGGAATGAGCGGACTGGAGGTCCAACGCAAACTAAATCAGAGGGGAGTTAGCATCCCTATCATCTTCATCACCGGCCACGGAGATATCCCCATGACCGTCGAAGCCATGAAATCAGGGGCGGTGGAGTTTCTGACAAAGCCTTTCCGGGATCAGGACCTCGTCGATGCGATTCAGCAGGCCCTAAAGCGCGACGACGAGCTGCGGCAACGACAGGCCGAGATTGCTCAATTGCGAGAACGGTACGAGAAGCTGACTGTCCGTGAGCGCGAAGTAATGCGTCTTGTTGTTTCTGGCATGCTTACGAAACAGATCGCCTCCACGCTCGCTATGAGCGAGATCACCGCGACGGTCCATCGCGGGCACGTAATGCGCAAAATGCATGCTAATTCTCCGGCTGAACTCGGAAGGATCGCAGAAAGGCTTAAACTCCCGACCATGAGCTAGTCGCTATATGAGTTTCGCCCGGCATTAGAGAACTCGTGATGCCCAAACAAGAGCAGGTCATTCTTGAAACTGCAGGCGCAGAGTCGAATGGATTACTTCAGCATCCGATGCCCACCTGAATGATTGCGGAGGTGCCGAAATGGCAAGCGATACGCCGAGCACCAGAATTGACCGGGTTGGCGATGTGGCCACGTGGGGTGCGCACATTGCACTCTTCTACGAGACGAAGGAAGATCTCCTCGACACAATAGTCCCATATTGCCGAACGGGACTGGAAAGAAACGAGTCCTGCCTGTGGTTTGTCGCGGAGCCCTATTTGACCACGGCAGAAGCTTGGCAGGCCTTAAGAGACGCGGTGGATGGTGTCGATCGATACCAAGCGGACGGCAGGATAGAAATTGCGTCAGCAAACGACTGGTTTGCCGGCAAAGGTGCGGCTTTTGACGGCGACCAGGTGGCAGCGGCTTGGTATAAGAAGCTCGCGACCGTTTCGTCAAGAGGCCAGGCAGGCCTGAGAATCACCGGGGATGCCGGCTGGGTAGACAGGAAAAACTGGGAAGCCCTCATCAAGTGGGAGGACAGGATAAATGACGTCATCAGAAATCAGCCTGCGGTTGTAGTCTGCTCGTATCCACTCGCGGCGTCGGGAGTGCCCGAGATCCTAGATGCGGTGCGGACGCACCAATTTGCCTTCGTGAGGCGACGCGGCAGTTGGGAGATCTTCGAGACCGCCGGACTTAAGCAAGCCAAGGCCGAGCTCAAACGGCTTAATATGGAGCTCGAAAAACGCGTTGATGAGCGCACCCGTGAATTTATGCGCGCCTCCGATTCGTTGCGTGAAGCGCAGATGCATCTCGCGCACGTTAATCGAGTGACGACGATGGGCCAACTAGCTGCATCCATTTCCCACGAAGTCATGCAGCCGATCGCTTCGGCAATTACTAATGCCCAGGCCGCTTTGAACTTCCTGGATTCGCAACCGACAGACCTGGGCGAGGTGCGGGATGCGCTTGGTGGTGTTGTCGCGGACGGTATTCGAGCGAGCGAAATCATGAGCCGGATTCGCGGTCTTTTCAAAAAAGCGCCCCCACGTAAGGATGCGGTGGACGTCAATGAAATGATCCTTGAGGTCATTACCCTCGCCCATGGAGAAGCGCTGAGAAATGGCGTTTCCGTCCAGACGCGACTCGCGAATGACTTGTCCCTCGTTCGAGGAGATCGAGTCCAACTGCAGCAGGTCATTCTCAATTTGATAATCAACGCCGTCGAAGCCATGATCGGCGTGAGCGAGGAGTCGCGAGATTTGCTAATCACCAGCGAAAAAGATGCGGCCGGGGGAGTACTCGTCTCCGTGCAGGATTCGGGCCCGGGATTGCCGCCCGATGGCTTTGACCAGCTTTTCGATGCCTTTTACACCACCAAAACCGGTGGCATGGGCATGGGACTATCGATTTCTCGTTCGATCATCGAGCAACACGGTGGACGCATATGGGCTTCTGGTGGAGCGCACCACGGCGCAACCATTCGGTTCACCTTGCCTATCGAAGGCTGTGCAAAAGAAGCTACGTAGCCCAGATCGCTGGGCCCGGCCAACAGCGCATTGCCTATTAGGCCCCTATAGATACATATAATCGACCTAATCACAAGCCACAATTGCATTTTGCCGTGGCCGCATGGACCCTGTATCTGTATGGCCAGAGCGAGGGTCCCCAAAATGGTCGCGGTTGTTGAAGACGATGAATCGTATCGGCTCGCGATGCAACGTTTTCTGAAATCAGCTGGCTTTTCCGTGCGGTCGTTCCAATGCGCAGAAGACTTCTTGAACTCTGGCTGCCAGCAGGAGACGGGTTGTCTTATTGCAGATATCCGCATGCCAGGAATGTCAGGCTTGGATCTTCAGGCAAAGCTGAACGAGGATCATTGTCCGATCCCCATTATTTTTGTCACGGCACATGGAGACGAAAAAATGCGGTTGCAGGCGATGAGAGGGGGAGCAGTGAAATTCCTCGCCAAGCCATTTGACGGCGCAATTTTATTGGAGGGTGTTCGAGCGGCCCTGGGAATCGAAAGCTAAGACCGAGTTCAGCAAGGTTCTGACGAGAGGGATACTGTGGCCAGCTTCAAATCAATTCGATCCGGGGACCAGGAGGACAGATATCGCCAATTTGATCAAATCATCGGACAGAGTGCGGCTCTTGAAGCAGTTCTTGAGAAGGTTGAACTGGTGGCGCCTACCACCTCAACGGTATTGATTCAGGGCGAGACCGGCACCGGGAAGGAACTGGTGGCGAAAGCGATCCACAATATCAGTCCGCGCTACGACAGTCCCTTCGTGAAGGTCAATTGTGCTGCCATTCCTTTAGATTTGCTGGAAAGCGAGCTCTTCGGTCATGAGCGAGGAGCGTTCACCGGGGCAATCTCGCAGAAAATCGGGCGCTTCGAACTGGCCGACAAGGGAACGCTTTTTTTGGACGAGGTTGGCGATATTCCGCTGTGCTTGCAACCCAAACTGCTGCGTGTTCTGCAAGAGCAAGAGTTCGAACGTCTGGGAAGTACTCGGACCCACCGCGTGGACGTGCGGGTGGTGTCCGCCACCCACCGAGATCTGGAGCGCATGGTTAAGCGCAGCGAATTTCGCGGCGATCTCTACTATCGTCTCAATGTGTTTCCAGTGCAACTGCCGCCATTGCGGGCGCGCGGTGAAGATATACCTGCCCTTGTCAGCTATTTCGTTGACTTCTATGGCCGCCAGATCGGGAAGCGCGTTGAACAAATTCCTGAAGAAACCATGTTGGCGTTGCGCTCATACGACTGGCCTGGCAATGTGCGTGAGCTGCAGAACCTGGTTCAACGCGCGGTGATCCTTTCTTATGATGGCGTGCTTCCGAATCCCCTACCGTCGAACCATCTCGAGACGGTAACCGTAACGTCGAGATCCGCGGGGCTAAAAGAAGTTGACCGAGCCCTGATTTTGCAGGCGCTAGAAGCGGCCAGCTGGATGATCGGCGGGCCGGAAGGGGCGGCAGCCAAACTAGGACTCAAGCGCACCACACTGTTTTACAAAATGAAAAAGCTTGGCATTTCTCGCCCCACTCCTACCCGTCGGGTAAAGATTCCGGCAGCAGCGCTCGAGTCCGCGGGGTAATCCTCCACACTGTAATAACTTCCCATGCTCATATTGAGGTCTCAGATCGAAACTACGCCCGCCTACATGGGGGCCATTTTGTGCCTGCCGTTCGATCAGAAGTTTTTGATCAGGAAGCAGGTTCAAACCGTGTGTCTATCTATCGACGCGGCGTCTCCCCCGCGTCACCGATCCGTTCTGCCCCTTCCCGGCAGGATCGACGGGCATACATGCGAGTCTACTTCATCAGGAGTGCGTACTGTCGTTGCGAGCACTTTTGTTCCGGCTAGCAGTCGAGGAATACTCTTCATGTGCCGAACGATCATCTTCTTGGTAGTCGTTTGCTTTCATTCCTCAGTCGGCATTGCTCTCGACCCCACAAGTCACATCTCACAATACGGCCACAGCATTTGGAGGGTGCAGGACGGATATTTCGGAGGAACACCAACAACGATTACGCAGACCACAGATGGGTGCATCTGGATTAGAACTGATAACGGGATCTTCCGGTTTGATGGTGTGCGGTTTGTTCGCTGGAGCGCACAATCCGGAGAGGCACTGCCTTCAACCTCGGTTCATTCCCTGCTGGCCGCGAGAGATGGCAGCCTCTGGATCGGAACCGAGGCCGGTCTGGCTCGCCTTGTCAACGGCCAACTCACTCTATATGAGAAAGGATGGGCATCTGCGCCCTTCATCGAGGATAAAGATGGAAACATCTGGTTCCTCCACGTGCGACCCAATGACCGGACACATCCCCTTTGTCAGATTCTGCAGGGCCACGTTCATTGTTACGGAAACGAAGATGGAGTTGATGCATTCGCTCCCGGCGCTATAGCGCAAGATGCATCCGGAGATCTCTGGCTGGGAGGTAACAGAACTCTTGTCAGATGGCGGCCCGGCTCCTCCATAGTCTCGGGCGTGTATCGTCCACAGGCGCTGCAATCCAATCCGGGATATACCGGCGTGATAGGGATTACGCCCGCCGCCGATGGTTCTCTTTGGGTCGGGATAGCGGTGCCCGGAAAGGGTGGCGGCTTGCAGTACCTGACAGACGGGATTTTGAAACCGTTTCTCGCTCCCAAGTTGAATGGGGAGGCTCTAACAGTGACCGCCGCTCTCCGCAGCGATCATCAGGAAAACCTGTGGGTCGGAACATTGCATGGTCTTTACAAGATTCGCGGCAAGAATGTCGATCATTATGGAAGTGCCGAGGGTTTATCTGGCGACGTTGTTCGGAACATATTTGAGGATCGCGAGGGGAACATCTGGGTATCGACATCGGGAGGCCTCGATATGTTTCGTGACCTTCGCATCAAAAGTATTTCCGCGCGCGAAGGGCTGAACGAAGACGCAGTGGAATCGGTTGCCGCCGCGCGAGACGGTCGGGTGTGGGTAGGAACAAGCCGCCTGCAGGTCCTTGAGCCCGGAGGAGTATCTTTCGACAAAGAAAAGGCCCCGGCAGGAAATCAAGTTACGTCTCTCTTTGTAGACCACACAGGCAATGTATGGACGGGAATGGACAACAAGCTATTCGTTCGCGAGGGAGGAAGATTTCGTCAAATCACGAAGCCCGATGGCAGTGTCCTCGGAATGATCAAGGGGATCGCTGAAGATTCGGATCGTAACATTTGGGTTGGGTCTAAGGGGCCACCAGGCACACTCGTTCGGATTCGGGGCCTGAAGATCCAGGAGATGCCCCCTACGCCGAAAATGTCATTTAGCGGACGGGTTGTGGCCGACCCTCAGCGCGGAATCTGGTTAGGTCTGTGGTCGGGCAATTTGGGGCGCCTTCGCGACGGAAAGGTCCAGACCTTTAGCTTTGGCGAACACCCAAACTTTCCTTTTCTGGCAATCACTGCAGCCTCCGACGGTTCCATCCTGGGCGGAACGGCCTCTGGCGTGGTTGCCTGGAAAGATGGAAAGCAGCAAATCCTTTCGGAAAAAAACGGCTTGCCGTGCAATTATGTCAGCGGACTGATAACGGACGATGCTGGCAAGTTGTGGCTCTTCGCGCAATGCGGCCTCATCGAGATTCCTCAAAATCAGATGCGACAGTGGTGGGAGCACCCAGAGAGCAAATTGAATCTGAGGGTGTTCGACACCTTCGACGGGTTCCGGCCCGGTTTAGGTCACTTCAATACCAGCGCCAAAACGCCCGATGGACGACTCTGGTTTGCCAACGGCAGCGTGCTGCAAGTGATCGATCCGGCGCATGTGTCCCAGAATATTGTTCCGCCGCCCGTCAAGATTCTCGCTCTTGTTGCCGACCACAAGGAGTTCCCAATGGATTCGGGAATCAAGCTCCCGGCGCTAACGCGTGATCTCGAAATTGACTATACAGCCCTCAGCTATGCCGCGCCGCAAAAGGTCTTATTTCGTTACATCCTTGAGGGTCAAGATTCCGGTTTTCAGGAGGCCGGCACAAGGCGGCAGGCTTTTTATAATGACCTCCGACCTGGCCATTATCGTTTCCACGTAATCGCTTGTAACAACGATGGTGTCTGGAATGAGGTAGGAGCCTCTTTGGGTTTTTCAGTTCTTCCCGCCTATTACCAGACGAACTGGTTCCGCGCACTGTGGGCTGCCGCTTTCCTGGCGCTACTCTGGGCGGCTTTCCAAGTGCGGGTTCGGCGACTGAGGAGCGAAGAGCAAAAGTTTCGGGAAGCGGTTGAGACCATGCCTGCCCTGGCGTTCATTGCTCGGTCGGACGGTCAACGCACATTCGTAAACAGCCGCTGGGTCGAATATACAGGGCTGACGGAGAAACAGGCCTTGGGTTGGGGTTGGCAGGATGCAGTTCATCCCAACGATCTCAGTCGTGCTCTAACAACATGGCAGGAGTCTCAGGCCTCCGGCAATACATTGGAGTATGAGGCGCGAATACTTCGTAGCACGGACGGAGATTACCGCTGGTTCCAGACGCGCGCCGTACCTCTGCGCGACAAGCGAGGAAAAATCGTCAAATGGTACGGAGTAATAAACGACATTGAAGATCGCAAACGTGTCGAACAGCTACAAGCGGACCTCGCTCATGTAAATCGCGTGAGCACAATGGGTGAACTCACCGCCTCGCTAGCGCACGAAATCAAGCAGCCAATTGGCGCGGCGGTAACGAATGCTGAAGCGTGCGCGCGATTCCTTGACCGCGATCAGCCGGATGTCCTCGAGGCGCGTGAAGCTGCCTTGGAAATGGTTAGGGACGCCGGGCGTGCAGCCCACATCATTGACCGTGTCCGCTCGCTATACAGGAAGGGTTCTTCACAAATGGATTCAGTTGACGTAAACGAACTGATCGGAGAGATGTTGCTTATCTTGCACAACGAGGCGCATCGGCATTCCGTAAATGTCGTTACGTACGTTGCCGACGGGCTCCCGAAAGTCATGGCAGATCGTGTGCAGCTCCAGCAAGTGCTAATGAACCTTATGCTCAATGGCATCCAGGCGATGGAGGACACAGGCGGAGCACTTACGATCAAGGCGCAACTTCGGCAGGACGTCCAAGTCCAGATCTCGGTCAGCGATACGGGTGTCGGATTGCCCGCCGACGAAGCAGACCACATTTTTGATGCATTCTTTACCACGAAACGAGAAGGCAGCGGCATGGGGTTGGCGATCAGTCGTTCCATTATTGAGTCGCACGGAGGACGTGTGTGGGCATCTGCCAACTCTGGGAAAGGAGCGACATTTCATTTCACTTTGCCGCTCGCACCGCACTTTAAGCCGCGTTGAAGGCGACAAGTTGCATTGCTTTGGAGAGGCCGATGGAGTTCCGCGCGTCTGATATGGACAAGCCTTGGCATTTTTCCCGTATTGAGCCGACAACGCTAGCAGCCGGCTTGAAACGGCTTCGCGGCTCAGTGCGACGAAATGTGTCTCTGCCACGAGCCATAATCGGGGCCCTGGTTTGGATCCAGAAATTCCGCGATCGGGTCGAGTAGGTAATGAATGGGCATGCTCTTGTCGATACACCGCGTAAACAAGACGCAATCTTCATGCGAAAGACCCGCCAGGCGCCCCGTGAGCAACACGAATTGGGAATCTGGCCCCCATCGCTCGAATACGAAGTAAGGGTTCTCGACCGTTCAGTCCCGGCATCTCAAAATCCAGAATCGCGAGATTAAACGTAGAGAGATCGCGGCGTGTAACCTCGAGGGAAGAATGAAAGACAACGACTGAGAAACCGTGCTCCTTCAGAATCTCTGCGCGCATACTCGTGCCTAATACGTCGTCATCTACGCATAGAATGCGCTGTTTGTGAATTCGCACAGGCGAAACATCGGCAGGCGTTTTGCTAAAACCGACCCGATCGCTATCTATCAGACCGTTCGATAGATGCAATCTCCGTTGGACATTTCCCTGTTTCACTCTCGTCTCCCAAATGCCCCTCGCGAAATCGGGTAATCGAGTCAGTTCCTTAATGCTCCTTCCAGTAATTGAATTCGTTACTGATCCGGAACGGAGCGCATCGAGATCAGGTTTGTGCGACACTCCTGTTGCCGCTCTCTAGTCGTGAATCAGGTTCTCGATCGATGCTTTGGCTGCAGTGTCTCTTGCGACGCTCGCCGAGAGTGTTTGCAGGTGGTGAATTGCAGAACGCCTATGGTCAACGTTCCTCGTAGAAAGCTGTTGACGTGCACGATATAGACGAGACTTGGCAGCCGCTACGGAGATATTCAGCGCTTGGCTGATCTCCTTTACTGACCATTCGTGCATCATCTGCATCCGAAGTGCCGCTTGCAGTTTTGGGTCGAGACGGCGGATCGCGCGCAGGGTCTTGGTTTGGCGCTGACGCAAGTCGTAGGCCTCCTCAGGATTCGGAGCAGGGTCCTTAACTTCGAAGAAGATCGTTTCACAGCGATGATCCGGTTGGGGATCAAACAGCACTTCGGGACGAGTACGCCGTTTGCGCAGGATCATAAGGGCACAGTTGATCGCGATCCGGGTCAACCAGGAATAGATATTAGATCTGCCCTCGAAAGCGTGGACTCTCAAATGCGCTCGTAAGAATGTCTCCTGTAGGGCGTCTTGGGCATCTTCAGGGTTTTTTGTAATTGCAGTAATCGTTCTGTACAGACGAGGAGAATATATCGCATAGAGTTGCGCGAAAGCTGCGGGCGATCCCGCCTGAACCGCCGATACGAGTGGGTCCTCACGATTTGAGGCCAATTCGTCGCCATTTTCGATTAGCACCTCTTGGCCTATCCAATTCATGGCAACGACTCCGTGTCGAAGTATCCGCACGTCTCGGTCTCGATCTCTGTACTAGCAAGCTGGTTGCCAGAGTGCGCTCCGAAGACGACGCATGAATTCATGTGAGTTGTGAGATCGCGAGTGTTCGGGCGCCTCGCTTCGCGTCGATGCTGTGACGTCAAGACGGAACAAGGATTGACGTAGAGCAGACTCAGCGACGCCGGATTACTCCACAGACGTTGTAATTGTCGCGTGCCCCGCAGAGAGCGGGAAACACCATATCGGGTAACGCCGATCTAGTCCCTTTGGGCACTCTTGCTGTCGAGTGATCGCGTAGCCGAAACCTATCGAGAGAAATATTTGTTCCGTCGTGTCGAGTCACTTGCGAGAGTTGTGAATCAGATAGCAAGGTCAGTTGGGGGGAGATCATGGATCTAAGGCTCACAGGAAAAGTTGCATTGGTTACTGGATCTACGGCGGGAATCGGTTTTGCCGCCGCGCGATCACTTGCGAAAGAAGGTGCTCACGTCTACTTGAACGGAAGAACGAAAGCACGAGTGGATTCCGCAACCCGAGCAATTCGGTCAGAGATCACGAGTGCGGAAGTTGATGGCATTGAGGCGGACTTTGCAAGTGCATCGGGAGCTGAGACTGTGATCAAAAAGCTACCCGCTGTCGATGTGCTTGTAAACAATGTCGGCATCTTTGAACCGAAGCCCTTCGCCGAAATTTCAGACTCTGATTGGTATCGCTTTTTCGAGATCAACGTAATGAGTGGAGTCCGCTTGTCCCGACATTACCTTCCGGAAATGCTGAAGCGGAATTGGGGTCGTATTCTTTTCATCTCCAGCGAATCTGCGGTGCAGATTCCGGCAGAAATGGTCCATTACGGAATGACCAAAACCGCGCAGGTTGCCATTGCGCGGGGCATCGCGGAGACCGCAGCTGGTAGCGGTGTCGCCGTGAACAGTATTCTGGCCGGGCCCACGGAGTCGGAAGGTGTCGGTAGTTTTGTGAAAGCGATGGCGAAGCAACAGAACAAGTCAAATGAAGACGTTGAGAAGGAGTTCTTTGCGACCGCCCGGCCGTCATCTCTGTTGAAACGTTTTTGCAACCGTTGATGAAGTGGCGGCCCTAGTCACTTACCTGGCTGGAGAATTGTCTTCCGCAACAACCGGTGCCGCACTCCGGGTCGATGGCGGCGTGGTGCGAGCGATCTTGTGATGCTGCATTCTCATCCTCGGAGCCTTTGACCCGGGAGTTTCTAAGAGGTGATCAGCGGGCTGGTGCCGAGACCTCCAATGCGTGAAAAAAGATGAAACCTTAACAACAGGAGGACACTTTAATCAATGAGCGACGCCAAAGAAAGAGAAGCTTTTGAGGCAGAGTTGGCCCGGGTGAACGAAAGGCTTCGAGAAATCGAACGAATCGAGGCAAAGTTGCTTGAGAACATCCCCCATACAGGATTCCGAACTGCAAGCGAGGAGGCACGGCTACGCAGTGAAAAGGAAATGCTGTACGATATGGCGGGCAAACTGAGGAACCGAATAGCAGTGGCAAAGCGTGGCTGGTAGAGTCGCATTTCTGGCCCACTCCGGCGGAGCGGGAATCTCGCTGGCTCCATCGCAAGATTTTCAACTTGTGACAGATCAATTGACTCATCGAACTTCGCTTCATACGGTTGACCGCTATTAGTACCTGGTCCAGTCCTCGAGCGGTTGGAAGAGGATCGAGTGCGATTCTCTATCGGATAGAAAGTCCGTGCATGACTTCCACACCATGATTCCCAGAGGCACGAGCGTCAATGCCAATACGGCGGTTGCTAGGATTCCGAGTCCGGTCTTGATCCAAGAAATTCGAGACTTTGTATCAATAGGACGCCCGCAGTGAGGACAAGCCGATTGCCGTGGTTGCGTCAATTCAAGAGTCGAAAGTGTCATCGTCATCCTCCTCGTTCTCCTGAGAGAAAGCCTCTCCGTTGTGTACCGCCGCAAATGCCTCTCGCTCGCATTTAATGCGACGGACTTCCAACAACTGCTCGCCTGTGGTGTGTTTCGGTGAAAAGCAGTATTGGACGTATGCTTCGAAGAGCGACTGATTTGGGATACGCCGCTTGAGCAGGTCTTGAAGGTGGTGCTTGTAAAGACCACTCAGAGCTTCAGGCGTGATGCGATAACTGACCCGATTGTCCTGTTTCGTGATCGTCGCTTGGAGCCAACCTTGCTCGATCCATCGCAGAATTTCGCTGCGACGCACGTTCAGTATCTGGGCGAGAGATTCTAACGAGAAGCAGTCGCAGCGAATCTCGCGGACGCTCAGTTGTCTTCTTTGGAGGGCGTTCCGAAGAGCTTTTGCGCTTCTATTCAGTCGCTTCGCGACTTCCTCGACCGAGTGTTTTGTGAGTAGTTCACGCGCTTCGTCCAGTTCTTCCTGGTGCCAGCGACGGTGATCGACCTCCGCCTTGATGCCGTACTTGATGACGAATCGCCAGCATTCTTCCTGGGTGCGGCCGGTCTGGCGCTGAAGCCGGCGAACGAGTTGGGCAAGTTTATTTCCTGAAAGCACCTTGGCTTGTTCTGCCAAGGCGATTGCTTCCGATCCCCATCTGGGGGCGAATCCTGGTGGTGGGCGAGCGGTTGCCATATGCACCTCGAACAAGGGGGAGCGTGCAAAGGGCGGAAAAAGCCCTATACATATAAAGGGTGTGGAAAACGCCAAAAACGGACACGTGCCGTGGAAATTTAAGTCGCAATGGGGAAATCGGGGCTGTTTTAGGGTAAAGTGGCGTTACTGACTCGACACCTGCGCCCGATCAGGGTTGTCAATCGGACTTTGCTCATTGTTCAGTCATGGCCTCCCCGTCTCCCCTAGACCGCTGCTGGACTGTGAAGGACTCACCGGGTTCTTTGCCGATCATGCCGGCGGTGCGTGCCGCTGTTGAAAGACACTGGCCCGACACGCAGCGAGCCGCAGCCTCAGTACTTGGGGATGAATCCCTCACTGCGGAGATCATGGAAGGAGCAATTGAGGAAGCAGTTGCCTACCTTGCCGACCATTCGCCCGAAGATCAAGAAGATGTGAGCGCAGTTCTCTCTCGCTTCTGTAGGCAGGAGGTTGGGCGTCGGCGCAAGGAACGCAGGTCATTCGTCTTCATCGATTATTCTGTTGCTCCCGAAACGTCCTCGTGCTGTTCGCCAATTTCCGCTGTGGACGCAGCGATTGACGCGGAGAGAATCCTTGCAGATGCCCCACCCAAAGTGCGCGAAGCGCTGATGATGCGGTACGGCAGCTCAGAGTCCTGGAGCGACGTGGCGGCCAGAACGGCTACAAGCCCAGGAGCGATACGAAAGAAATGCAAAAGGTGTCTCGACCGTATCCGACAAAAATTGGGAATTCTGGGTGCTCCGCAGTAAACTCCGGCACAGGTATTTCACGCGACCGGGATGGATTCAGTGGACGAGCGTCAGTCGTTTTTGCAGGATGATGACGGGCGTATTCGACGATGGATTTGCCTCGACTTTCACAGAGAAGCAGTCCAATGGTCGGCGCATCCGAGGCGGTTCGAAGTAGAGCATCCGAGGCCGAGAGGTAAAAGTTCAATTTACCGGCATACTCGGGTTTGAACGGGCCGACCTTGAGCTCGATCAGAAAATAGCAGTGCAGCCGGACATGATAGAAGAGCAGATCGAGGTAGAAAATCTGCCCGTCCACTTCGAGCGGGACCTGACTGCCAATGAAGGCGAATCCCCGGCCCAGCTCCAGGAGGAGGTCGCGCAGATGGATCAGCAAACCGCGCTCCAGTTCGCGCTCTTTGGCACTTTCGGTCAGGGTCAAAAAATCAAAGTTGTAGGGGTCCTTCAGAATCTGCTCGGCCAGATCGGAGCCTTCAGGCGGAAGCGCCTGGGAGAAGTTTGTGAGTGCCTTTCCCTGCCGCTCATGAAGTCGGCTTGAAATCTGGTGGATTAGGACGTTTTGGCTCCAGCCATGTTCGACCGCTGCATTCAGGTACCACTCCCGCGTGGGGCGATCCTTGATGCGGTCCAAGAGGCGGGTCTGATGACCCCACGGCAATTGTGCAATAGCCTGTTGCACAAATTCCTTTTCCGGCCACGCCTCAGCGAAGGCCCTCACGTATTTGAGGTTGCGGGGGCTAAAGCCTTCGATGCCCGGAAACTCCGTGCCGAGGTCCTTCGCAAGCCGGTCAATGACCTTCGTTCCCCAGCCTTCGGCCTGTTGCCGGTCCAGAATGTCCCGGCCAATCGACCAGTACAGCAGAATAAGCTCTCGGTTGACGGCAAGCGCGGCGCGCACCTGGGCGGTGCGGACGCGCTCCTTGATGTCTCTGAGGAGGGCAGCATAGCCCGGTGGTGATTGGAGTGCTTTGGCCATCGTCCTCTCTAAGGTTAGGGCACCTGCGAACTCTGATGTCCGGGTATTGCGTGGTCACCAAATGTCGTAACAATTGCTGCAGTTGTTCCTGACAGTGTTCCGCGGCATTTGTGCAACAGCCTGCTGCACAAATCGCGATGGAATGAAAGAAGTGCTGGGCTGATCCCACACGGATCAGCCCTTTGGCCACTTGGGTTGTAGTTTGCCCGCATTTTGCCCGCAAATAACGCCCATTTGGCCGTTTTTGCCGGTTGTGCCGGTTCGTAAGTACTGTGCCGTCTATATTTTGCGGTTTGAACTATTCCATGGCATGGAAGAGGTCGTCGGTTCGATCCCGATCAGGTCCACCAAATCTTTTCAAGCATTTAGCAGATCCCCTCCCAAACCGTTTGCCCGCATTTTGCCCGCAAATTGCAAAATCTTCCCGCGCGACGGCACTACAGTCTTCTTTTCCTCTTTTCCTGAACCATTCTTCGGCTCCATTGTCGAACAGCGTGCTTGGGTGAAAACTCCGTGATCGGCTTTGCGTCCTGCCGCATTCGCGCCAAAAGTTACGGGCTGGTCGGGAGTGGGTCCAGTAGTGCCCGTACCAACCAACTCCGCGTAGATTGAGTTGATGGCCGTACGCACTTCTGGTTCGAGGGACTGCATATAGACGTCCGTTGTCGTCGAGGCTTTGGAGTGCCGCATCATGCCCTGAATGTCCTTGACGTGACCCTTGGTCTTGCCAAGCATAGCGATGGTGCGACGGATAACCTGGAATGTCAGTTTCGGCAAATCCAGTTCTCTGGCCAATTTGTGCAGCATGCGATGTCGATAGTTGCTCGAATCCATCGGTCCGCCAAAGGCCTGTTGCGAAGGCAAATGGCATTCAGGAGAAGATCGGCTGGCATACGTCCCGTCACTCCTTCGTCACCTTGCTGAAGGCGAATGGAGAAGATGTCAAAACCGTTCAGGAGCTCCTGCGACACGCCAACAGCAAGAGTACGCTCGAGGTTTACACGCATGCCGTGAAGCCTTTCCCTCCTCGTTCTGATTGATTCTCTCTGAATCTTCGGCACATCAGAATTGTCGGCACGATCTTCTTTAGCAAGTGCGGTGGATTCAACGTTATCGTATTGGTCACTCGATTGCATTTGTATCGGGCAGTTGTAGTTTGGCAGCGACTGTCGCTGGCGACAAGCAACGAGGAACGCTGAGCAAACTGCTGCTGCCTGAATGCAATTCCAGTGCTCACTGTCGCGGAACTTTTATCGGAATCTCAGAGGAGGAGAAGTCATGAAAATGCAAAAGGTCATGTTGGCTTTAGTTGGAATGACGTTGGTGTTCGCAGGCATGGCGTCGGCACAGCAGGTAAAGACTGACTATGATCGCAGCGCAAACTTCGCGCTGTACAAGACCTATTCATGGGAACACGTAGAGACGAAAGATCCCTTGATTGTCGATCGCATCAAACATGCCGTCAACGCCGTCTTGGCGGCAAGAGGCTGGACGCTGGTGGGCTCCGGTGCCGATGTTGCTGTCGTGGCCATGGAGATCACGCGCGATCAGCAGACCTTAGACACCTTTTACGACGGGTTTGGGGGAGGCTGGGGCTGGAGACGTTTTGGTGGCGGAGGTTTTGGCGAGGCAACGACCACCACCGATACGTACAAGGTGGGCACGGTAGTAGTCGATCTCTTCGATACGAAAACCAAACAACTGATCTGGAGAGGAGCCGCAAGTGACACGCTCTCCGACAACTCTGACAAAAACATCAAGAACCTCAACGAGAGCGTCGACAAAATGTTCAAGCACTTTCCTCCAGGCGCTACAACGAAGTAGGGCGCGAATGTGGTCGCCATTGTGCTGACTAATAACAAAGGAAGTGTCGGCAAAGAGCTGTGCGTCACAATCAACTAGAGCTTGTGCGTCACAAAAGGAGTAACAAATGATCAATTCGACGAAGCCTATGCGAGCAGTAACAACAATCTCCCGGTTCCTGTGCGTTGCTTTATTGCTGTTGACCTGCGGCGTGCTCTCAGCGCAGAACCAAGATCATCGCGTTGAGAATATTGTTCTGGTTCACGGGGCCTGGGCGGACGGTTCGGGCTGGAAAGGCGTCTACAAGATTCTTGTCACAGATGGCTTCAACGTCAGCATCGTCCAAGAGCCGGAGACGTCCTTCCAAGATGATGTGACCGCGGTGAAGCGGATCCTCGCACTGCAAGACGGACCGAGCATCCTTGTCGCCCACAGCTATGGGGGATCCGTGATTACGGAAGCAGGCACGGATCCATCAGTTGTCGGATTGGTTTACGTGGCAGCGCACATGCCAGACGCCGGGGAAAACGAAGGAGACGACGGGAAGCGCTTCCCGAGTGATCTCGCCAAGTCTGGTGCGTTAAAGAAGACCGCAGACGGTTTCACGTACCTCGACCCCGCGCAGTTTCATGAGTACTTTGCAGCCGATCTTTCGGCGGAGCAGGCAGCTTTCATGGCGCGCTCGCAGGTGTTCAACTTTGCGGACAATTTCTCAGCGACAATCACCACGGCTGCCTGGAGAACCAAACCGAGCTGGATGATCGTGTCAGGAAGCGATCGAACCATCAACCCTGACTTGGAGCGTTGGTATGCCAAGCGGGCCGGGAGCCACACAGTCGAAGTCGCAGGCGCCAGCCATTGCGTCTATGTGTCGCATCCCAAGCAAGTTGCAGATGTAATCGAGAGCGCAGCACGTGCAGTCTCGAAGTAGCTCGGACTCCGCAAGGAGCTCTCTAAAAAGGCCACTGTAACCGACGGGGCCGGGCCGTTTGCACCAGAGCCTCATCGCTTAGGTTAAAACCGACTGATGAGGTCATCTGATGATCCCGACCAAGCGCAGCGATAGCTATGGAAAGAAGTCTGAAACCGGGCGCAAAGAAGGAGCGCGTTTGACAAAGATCGCCCCATCCCAATTTGGTTGCGAAAAGGGCATCGTGGTCGGTGCGAATTCTGCGACAGCACAATGTGGTGAGTGGAAGGAAGATGAGTGGCAGGAACTGTTGGCGAGGCTTTCGACCGGTTGCAGGGTTTGAAGGTCGTTCCCAAGGCGCGGGAGCCTACAGCTTGGAAGTGTTCTCGGCGCTGGCGAATCCGCGCCATCGCCGGCTTAAACCAACACGAACGATCATTCTTTGTACGACCGTCGTTCACGAACCGAACCGGGAGGACATTATGACAGACAAAAAGAAGGATTCCGAAGAAATAGATCAGGACAAGTCAGAAGAAACCGCAATGGATCGGAAGCTGGACCAGATCGCAGACAAAGCTGCCAGGAAGGGCATCGAATCCGAACAGCGCTTTGATGAAGAACACGGCATTTTTACGAAATGACCGCTCGTCGCCATCGTCACCTGACGATTGATCGTTAAGAAACGGTACACAGGATTCGGGAAGGAGGAAGAACATCTCAAGCCGACCTGGCTCGTTCAGACGACCGGATAAAGTGCATCTCACAGTTGCTGAGATCCCTACACCCAGAGAGACCAAGTGTGAACAGGTGGATGCACAGCGCAAATGCGGAGGGATCAACGTGAGATTCCTCGATATTCAGTCATCACCGAGAGGCGAATCTTTCGATTCGATCGCCCATACCAAACCATTCATCGAGGCGAATGCAAATCCGACAACACCTCGATAGTTGTGGATATGTCGCAGAGCTACGGTTGCGCCGGGATATGTTTGGCGGTACCTATAAGACCCGTGGAGTAGTCAGCAGGAGGCATCGTGGATAGAAGAGGATGTCTTGTTCGAAGTGCAAATGCGCCGGCGACGGTCGGACTGGGGAGTTCGATAGTCGCGAAGCAGATGGAAACGCGACACAGGGGGCAAGCAAGTGTCAAACCGAGTGCCGGAGAATGCGAGATGGCTGCAAGAGAAAAGATATTTGTTCGATATTCGGATTCGGTGGAGACCTTACAGGCCGGGGAGGCCGAGACGATCGACCAAATTACGGCGACATTGTTGAATATTGCAAAGAAGGTTGGCGAGCGTCAGCGACACACGGTACGTGGCGTCCACGCGAAGAGCCACGGTTTGCTGAAAGCTGAAGTTATTGTTTCCCCTGACCTTCAGGAAAAACTACGACAAGGCTTGTTCGCACACGCAGGAAGCTACGGAGCGGTCATGCGCTTCTCGACTAATCCCGGCGATATACTCTCCGACCATATCTCGACTCCACGCGGTCTCGCAATCAAGGTCATCGGTGTGGAGGGAGAGATGCTCCCTAACCACGCAAGCCAAGTGACCCAGGACTTCATTTTCAATAATGCCAACACCTTTCACTCCGCGATAGCAAAGGACTTCTTGAAAAGCATCACTTTACTTGATAGGCATGCCGACGATTCCGAGGCACTGAAACAGGTCGTTAGTTCGGTCGCGCAGACTGCAGAAGAAGGCCTCGAGTTGGCGGGAGAGAAATCCGCCTTCCTCAAAGGGTTTGGCCATCCTCCCACCCATCCTCTTGGAGAGACATACCATACGGCGGCGCCTCTGCGCTTCGGGGACTACTTCGGAAAACTACATCTAGTCCCCGTATCGAGCAATCTCACTGCTTTGCGAGGCAAATCCGTCGATCACCCAGACTCTTGGAATTGCGTGAAGGACAGCATAGTTGCGTTTTTCAAAACCGAAACGGCCGTCTGGGATCTACGCGTTCAGCTTTGTACCGATCTAACCCAGATGCCAGTTGAAGACGCCTCGGTCGAATGGGACGAACACCTTAGCCCCTCGTTAACCATTGCAAGGGTCGCTGTCCAACCTCAAAATGCGTATTCGGATCTCCGCCGAGTATGGGTTGACGAGCAGCTCAGCTTCAACCCTTGGCATAGCCTGGCCGCGCATCGCCCCCTTGGCAACATCATGCGCGCTCGGTTCAAGGCATACGAAGCGTCCAGTCAATTTCGCCATAGCGCAGAGGGACGCCAGATGATTGAGCCACGATCTATCGAAGAGATGCCAGATTAGGAGTTCCCTGGATTCGTTGCAATCTACCTGAGGCGTTGTAGTGGCCTGGTACAAGCTGAGTCCGAGCGGCAATGCGGAACTGATGGGAGAACGATCGTTGCATTTGTGCGTGCACGGCAATCCGCTCTTGACTACCGAGTTTCATGCACCGCTCGCGATCAGAGACATGCTGATCAACGTTCAGTCTTCTGATTTTGTTTGAAAGTTCTTTGGAGACGAGATCATGTGCCATAAGCACGTCGCAACAGCTGTCTATGAAGCGGGGGTAATGGCCGCAATCTCCATCTTCTGGACCGCGACTGTAATTGCTCAATCCATTCATCCACCCGCTCCTGCGATTGTTCCTCCTGCCGCCGCTGCCGAAGCTGGATCGGAGCCACATACGTTGTCCGCTTTTGCCTTGCCGAATTCTGATGCGGACGAAACAGCACACATCTTTGGGCTGGATTCCAAATTGCAGCGGCTTTCTACTCTCCAATCTGAGCGGCCCAGCGACGTACCCACAACTCTTGAGGAGTTGTCTGCTCGTCAGGAACTACTCGAATCAGTTCAAGCATCGTTCCTGGATGTCGACAGCGTACTTGCAGAGTTGGCGAACGAACAAAGCGATTTGAGTTCCATCAGAGCTGCTCTTCAGAACCGTCGCGACAAGACCGTGAACCGCCTAACCACGGCGGCTCTGCTCACCGGTTCGGGATTGAGCGCAGGAGTTAGTGCAACACAATTCAGCGGCCTCGGCAGCACAACGCAGGACGTGGGGGATGCAATCGGAATCGGTAGCGGGGCCGCTTCAACGATACTCTCCATTCTGGCTGCTCGTGCCCAAAAGGGTCCAAGTGTCAGGGTCGAGGAAACTCCAAACATGCTTGCGCCTTTATTGGGTGGTGTTCCGGTCGGAAACACGCATTATCCCCCGGAGGTGCTGCAATACTTGCAAAGCCCGCCAATGGGGAAAGACCCTAGCCGGGGCACACGCCTGGAGCAGCTAATGGCGGAGTGGGATAAGGCCGGCCGGCTGAGCGCGGCCGATCCGGCAACGCGGAGGCGGCAAATAGCGGCTCTTACTGCGAGCGACGATCCAGCAATCAAACTGACAATCGATCAGCTCACCGACAGAATCGCAATGCTCGGAGACGTTCGGGGACGCGTGTCTCTCATGAAGCGTGACCTAGCTAACATCATGCGTTCCTATTCGGCACTCGAACGAGAGCAGAAATGAACAGTACATCGTGTATGTGACCTCTAAAGCTGCGGCCACCATGGCCTGACGCCGACGACAAAAGCAGGTCAATTCCGTATTTGTTTGCAAAGACACAAAGGGAATCTGAATGACCAAGGATAAAAACATGCAGAGTGACAAACAAGGAGCTACGAAACTTATGGAAAATCAAGACGGCATTGAGAGAAGGCCTCTGCTGGAAACCCGCGGCCGCGCAGTCGCCCAAGGAGTCGAACTGGCGGTCGCGTGCCTTATCAGCTATGCGTTGATTACGCAACTCTCACTCGCGCGTACTCGGTATCCCGAGAAGACCTTCTTGGCTGGATGTGGGCCGTTATCGCAACGGTTGTTGTGTATCGCGAAAGCTACCAGAAGAGCATGAAAGCCGCTTTATCACGGATGTCGGCAACCGTTCTAAGGTTCGCGCTTTGTCTGATATATCTTCTGATTCTCCCCTTCCATCCCGTGGGCATGGCGGCTTCGATTGGGATTGGTGCTGTGATTCTGATTCTGGTTGACCGGGCTGAGGATGTTATCACGGCCGGCTACTGCGCCCTAATCTTGATGCCGACTGGCTTGGGCAATCGTCAGGCGAGTCGTTCCGCCCGATCGGCGAAATGGCTCCTTTTGCTGTCGGCGCGTCTGGGAGAAATAACAAATTCGCGTAAAGGCAGCTCAGTCACGTTGGAGGTTTAGGAACCATGATTGTAAAAACAGGAACTGTGATCATGATCGTAAGCGAGGGAGTCAGAATTTGGCGGGAAGAACACGCGCTTCTGGTAAGGAATGGCTATTCCGTAGTCGAAGCGCAATATGGCGAGGATGCTCTCCTGAAAGTCAGAGACGGATGCCCGGATCTAATCGTTCTCGATCTCGATATGGCGGCAGGAAGATGGTTTGATGTATGCCGCGAGATTCGGAGCGAGACGAGCGCGCCGGTCCTCATGCTCAGTGCACAGAGGGCCGAACGAAACAAAGTAATCGCACTGGATTCAGGCGTAGATGACTATATTGTGAAGCCATTTGGAGTCCAGGAACTGCTAGCGCGTGTTCGCGCTGCATTGCGTCGCGCGAATTCAACCGGGAAACCGGAGATGCCATTCACCTTTGAGTCCGGCGATCTGAAGATCGATTTTGACCGAAGGACCGTGGTTGTTCGAGGCAAAAAGGTGAGGCTTACTCCGAAAGAGTGGGAAGTTCTTCACCTACTTGTCACGAATCAAGGAAAGCCGATCCGACATCAAATGATGCTTCAGTCCATTTGGGGGCCGGCTTACGGCAAAGAAACGCAGTATCTTCGAGTCTTCATTCGACAGCTACGTAGGAAACTTGAGTCCAATCCAAGTGAGCCTGAGTTTATCTGCACCGAACCCTGGCTCGGCTATCGATTCGAGATGCCTACGGCGGAACAGCCCGTGACGACGATTGAAATAAACGCGACAGGCTGAGTTTGAGCAGTGGGGCACCAACCGATGACTGAGGCAGAGTCGAAAGTCTGGAAGCAAATTCAATCGTTATTCGAACGGTGTCGGAGCAGATCGAATTACCTTGTACGCAATGCTCGAATGTTTATTGGAGAATAAACCATGACCGCTAAAGATCCCCGCAAAGCCGCGTATGTGATGGGGTTGATGGCGGGAATCTCAATCATTTGGACCGCGAATCTAAATGGCCAAGCCATTCAGCGACTTGTCGGCACACCGCTGCCCGACCTGCCACAGGTAGCGTCGCCATTCGAGCTTCGGGCTATCAACGACCCCGTCACAAGCAAGGGCGCTTTTGTCTTCGAAGGGCATGAAATTCCTCCAGTAATACGAGCGGTACCTGGCGGAACAATTCAGCTGGAATACGTCAACCAGATGTCGAACAGTTCTTCCGAGGTCTGCGTGGACGGGCCTTGTATGAACATGACGAACCTTCATTTCCATGGTTTACATGCATCGCCGAATGCCCCCCGGGATGATGTTCTGGGAATGATGGCCATGCCAGGTGAATCACTGCACTACACCGTGGACATTCCTGCAGATCAGCCGCCCGGATTGTACTGGTACCACACACATCCTCATGGCGAGAGTTATCAGCAGGATCTCGATGGCATGTCGGGCGCGATCGTAATCGATGGGATGGAACGATACTTTCCCGAGGTCGAGAATATGAAGGAGAAGATTCTAATCCTTGGAGACGCTGAACTTGAGCCTGGTAGCTCTTCATCAAAAATTCTGAAACGCGCTGTGCAATTTGCACCATACAATTGCGGCGCGGCAACGGGTGAACCGACTCGGGTGTTTACGGTCAATGGCGTTGTGCGGCAAAGGATTGCCATCGCTTCCGGGGAGAAACAGTTTTGGCGCATTGTGAACGCTTCTCCGGATCTATATGCAGACTTGGAGGTGGACTCCGAATCGATGACTGTCGTAGCACTCGATGGCATGCCTCTCACATATCACGCCCCCAACCGGCATACGGAGAAACATCGACACATCCTGCTTGCTCCGGCTGGGCGGGTTGAAGTCATCGTCGAAGGCCCAAAGCGGGGCGCAACAGCATCAGTGCGTAGCTTGTGTGTCAATACTGGCGCCGATGGAGATCCGAACCCAAGCATGGTTCTGGCCGATCTTGACACAAATACTAAGGAATCGGTTCCCATCCATTCTGTCGAAGAGGGGCCGTACGACAAGGCCATATACAAGCCCTTACCTCATCGCATGCTAGATCAGTTGAAGATGCGCCCTCCGGATTTTACGGTGAAGTTTACCGAGGATAAGGAGGGTTTCTACATCAACGACCGCAAGTTCGCTCCAGATGATGAGCCAATGATTCGGGTAAAGGTAGGAACCCGTGCTCATTGGCGTGTCACGAACGCAACTGACGAGATTCATCCATTTCACATTCACCAGGTTCATTTTCTCGTCTATGAACGGGCTGGGGTGGCTTTGCGCAGCCCTGAATGGATGGATACGGTGAATATCGCACCAAATGAATCACTCGATCTCATCATGGATTTTACGGATCCGATCATTCGCGGCGTCTCGGTATTCCACTGTCACTTGTTGAAGCACGAGGATAAAGGGATGATGGCGAAGATCTTGTTCCAGTGACCATAAGACGAACGTTCCCGCGATGGCATTGATGTGTGCGGGCCCAAAGCGGATGTGAAGCAAAAGGAGTAGCAAATGAGTGAGCAGACACAACAGCAGCGGCCGATCTCCTGGGCGACTCGTCGTGATGAGAAGGCGCGACGTATGCAGATGGTCGAGCCTTGGTTGAAGGGGCCAGTGTTAGCACAAGAAAAGATCGTCGAAACCCTTGAATCGGTCATAGTACCGGGTGACCGAATCGTGATGGAGGGTGACAACCAGAAGCAAGCCGATTTCCTGTCGCGTTCTCTGGTCCAGGTCAGTGCGAAGAAGATTCACGACCTACACCTCATCATCTCAAGCATCAGCCGGCCCGAGCATCTCACACTCTTTGAGCTCGGTCTCGCAAAAAAGGTAGACTTCGCGTTCGCCGGACCCCAGAGTCTTCGAGTGGCTCAGCTTCTGGAGGATGGAGTCCTCGAGATCGGTGCAATTCACACTTATGTTGAGCTTTATGCCCGACTACTCGTTGACCTCATCCCTAACGTTGTATTGGTTTGCGCCGAACAGGCTGACCAGGAGGGAAATTTGTTTACCGGCCCAAACACGGAAGACACGCCTGTGATAGTGGAGGCCGCAGCGTTTCACGATGCGATTGTCATCGTGCAGGTGAACCAAATCGTTGATAAGCTTCCGCGCGTCGATATTCCAGCATCCTGGGTGGACATTGTTGTGGAAGCCGACAAACCCTTCGAAGTAGAGCCGCTCTTTACCCGCGACCCTCGCCACATTACTGAGCTTCAAATTCTCATTGGAATGATGGTCATTCGTGGGGTCTATGAACGGCATCAGGTCCAGTCGCTTAACCATGGAATTGGCTTCGATACCGCCGCGATCGAGCTCTTGTTGCCGACTTATGGAGAGTCTCTGGGACTGCGGGGGAAAATTTGCAAGCACTTTGCTCTCAACCCTCATCCCACGCTTATACCGGCCATCGAGAGCGGCTGGGTCCAGAGCGTCCACTCGTTTGGCAGCGAGGTGGGCATGGAGGACTATATTCGCGCCAGACCCGATATCTTCTTTAATGGCCGCGACGGAAGTCTCCGCTCCAATCGTGTGTTGTGCCAACTTGCTGGGCAGTACGCAGTCGACGCTTTTATCGGTGCAACCCTGCAGATGGATGGCGATGCCAATTCATCTACCGTAACAACGGGCCGTCTGGCCGGATTCGGCGGCGCGCCGAATATGGGACACGACCCTCACGGGCGTCGCCATTCGACACCTGCGTGGCTCGACCTCAAAACAGACCCAAGCTCCAACGCTCGTGGCAGGAAGCTTGTCGTCCAGACCATCGAGACCTTCTCCAAGGGTGGAGTTCCGGCCTTCGTCGAAACCCTGGATGCGGTTGAAGTGGGAAAGAAGGCCGGCATGCCCATCACGCCGATCATGATCTACGGCGATGATGTCAGCCATGTCGTGACTGAGGAGGGGATCGCTTACCTTTATAAAACGGCAGGGATCGAGGAACAGCGTCGTGCGCTGGCAGCCGTCGCCGGTGTTAGTCCCATTGGTCTGAAGACAAAACCCGCCGAGACGGCAGAACTCCGCCGCAAAGGGATCGTTGCATACCCAGAAGATCTCGGTGTGCGGCGGCTCCAGGCGAATCGCTCGCTCCTCGCGGCCCGCAGCATGGAAGACCTGGTCGCCTGGTCCGGTGGTCTCTATCAACCTCCCGCGAAGTTCAGGAGCTGGTAATGGCAATTGTGCTTCCAATTTTGCGACAGGTCGCACCTATTCGAAGCGTGCTCGACGCCGGGCAACTCGCGGAGCTGGCTCGGCAGGCCCTGGTGGCTGAGGTGGAGCTCACTCCGAAGCCAGGCTTGGTGGATCGCAGAGGAGCCGGAGCGCACTCCGATCTTTCGCTGGATCTCATGCGGCAATCTGCCGCGGCAATCGCTCCCTACTTCGAGGCCATGGGAGACTCCGCGCAATCCATGCCGTTCGACCGGGGATTGCGCACCGAGGTTGCCGCAATCGGAAGAGCTGCCGAATCAGCGATGCTTCAGGCAACGAATGGAAGCAACGCGCATAAAGGAGCGATCTGGATCCTGGGTCTCTTAGTAACAGCAGCAAGCCGGGGAATCGATCTGAATCCCGCGGCGATCGCACAAGGTGCCGCCTTTTTAGCACGACTGCCGGATCGAGCTCAACCTCAACTTTTATCGCACGGCGAGATGGTGCGGGCCCGCTATGGGGCGACCGGAGCACGCGGTGAAGCCTTTGCCGGCTTCCCCCATGTGCTGCACGTCGGCCTTCCCACTCTGCGTGCGGAAAGAAATAGAGCTCGCACTGAAACCAATAGTCGATTGTGGGCGCTTCTCAACATCATGGCTCGCCTCGAAGATACCTGCGTTCTTTATCGTGGCGGGGCGGAGGGACTGGCAATCGTTCAGAAGGGGGCCTCGGACGCCCTCCTCGCTGGTGGTCCGGGAAGTGTTGCGGGAGAACTGGCGATGCTTCGGCTCGATCAGGAGCTATTGATCAGGAACATTTCTCCAGGGGGTACAGCGGATCTTCTGGCCGCCACTCTTTTTCTGGACGCCTTGGAACAAGGTCAAAATGCAATCGAAGACAACAGTCTTTCGGAGGAAGTCAGCTATGGAACAGATTGAGTTCGGCTATCCGGCGGCGAAGCGGAGCATCACGAAGAGAGCTCATGTAGGGGTCGTAGGCTCTGGCGATATGGAAGTTCTTATGGAGCCTACACAAAGCGAAGGTGCACACGTTTCGATCACAACCAGCGTAGACGGCTTCCAGAGTACCTGGAAGGCTGTATTCGATCGCTTCTTCTCAAAGTTCGACGGAGCGGTGCGCGTCCAGATCAATGATGCTGGCGCAACTCCAGGAATCGTCATGCTTCGGCTGGAACAGGCAGTGGAGGTGATCAACCAATGAGCCAGACAGGTATCATTCCGGAATTCGTAAGGCGTCAAAGCTTTATCGAGCTTGACGGGCGTAAGCGGGCCCAGAGCCTGTTCGATGAGGGAACCTGGAAGGAACTGGTTGGTCCCTTTGACAGGATGGAATCTCCCTGGCTGCCTCTGCAAGGTGTCGCTCCACAGTTTGACGATGGTTGCATCGTGATCAAGGGCAAAATCGGCGGCATGGCCGCCGTGGCAATCGCTCTCGAAGGGGCTTTTCAAGGCGGCAGTATCGGAGAGGTCTCCGGTGCAAAGATGACCGCGGCACTTGATCTCGCGACGAAGGATTCCAAGACCGGCAAAAGGACCGCCGCCATTCTTCTGCTCGAAACAGGTGGCGTCCGTCTACAGGAAGCCAATCTTGGATTAGCGGCCGTCGCCGAAGTGATTTCGTCCGTGCTCGCCCTGCGCCCACATGCTCCAGTAATCACCTTGATTGCCGGCACGGTCGGCTGCTTTGGGGGCATGTCTCTTGCCGCCGGAGTATCGAGCTACGTTGTGATGACCCGCGAAGCCCGGCTCGGTCTCAATGGACCCGAAGTCATCGAACAGGAATCGGGTATCGATGAGTTCGATTCCTCGGACCGTACGCTCATCTGGGCTATTCACGGCGGCGAGCAGCGCGTTGGAATGGGCCTAGCCGACGCCCTCGTCGAAGATGACACCGGGAAGATCAAAGCAACCATTCGTGGATATGTCCAGGCGGATCTTCCCATCGAATACAGAAGTCAACAGGTGGAGTTTTACCGTGATCGAGTCACTGCTCTGGATACGTCTGAGCAGATCAACCCAATGAGCTTGCGCCAGAGGTGGACCAACAAAACAACGGGAGGGTGCGATGAGTGAACACGTCGGACTGCGTGGAAGGGCATGGTTCGAGGCGCTGACGAGAATCAAGCAACCGTCGACCGGGGATCCCGGTACCGTTCTGGCCTCTGAGGCTCAGATCGGCGATGAGACCGCATTGTTCCTGTGTGTCGTACCCAATCCGTCCAGCCGCTTTCCGTGCGTGCGTGATGGTCAAGTGGGCCTCGAGGAAGCGTTCATCCTGGCGCATCACTTGCGTCGGGTCATCGCTCAAGATCGTGAAAAGCCAAAAGCAAGGAAGCGCCCTGTGGTCGCGATCGTCGATGTCAAAAGCCAAGCGTACGGACGCCGCGAGGAGACGGCCGGGATATTCTTCGCTGCGGCAGCGTCGTCCGACGCTTATGCCTCGGCACGCATGGCAGGACACCCGGTGATCTCGCTTGTCGCAGGACAAGCTTTCTCCGGCGGATTTCTTACGCACGGGTATCAAGCGAATCGGATTCTGGCCTTCGATGATTCTGGCATTGTGATTCACGCGATGCACAAGGAAGCGGCAGCGAGAATCACGCGTCGCTCTGTTGCCGAACTCGAAGAACTTGGGCATGAGATTGCACCCATGTCGTATGACGTCCGCGACTATGCAAAGCTTGGACTGCTCTACAAACTGCTTCATGTGGATGACCCTCAGCATCCCACAACCGCAGATATCGAAGCCATCCGGCACGATCTGATCGATGCCATTCAGGATACGCGCCGCGGGGCAACCGACCTCAGCAACCGTCTTCAGTCCGATGCTGCGAAGCAGACAAGAAAAGCTGGAATCGCTGTTCGCACCGCGCTCGAAGCACAATGGCAAAACGCATAAGGAGCGGCAGTGACGAAGATCCTGCTTGACACACTCATCCCGATATTCGCCGGCCTGCTTCTCGGATATGTCGCGGGCCGGCGCGGCACGATGGACAATCGGAATGTTCGCGATCTGATCGTACTGGTGATGGACTTCGCCATTCCCTGCGCTCTGTTTTCAACGATAATCGGATCGTCGCGAACTAGCCTGTTGCAACATGTCCCCGCCGCCCTGATGATCGCGCTGGTCTTCTGTGCTTTGTACTTAATCAGCTACATCTGGGCGCGCCGGTGGCGCGGCATATCCCTTTCAGATGCGACCGTACTCGCTCTAACAATTGGCTTCCCCAATTCGGCCGCAATCGCTCTTCCCTTATTCCGGGGAGCCTATGGTCCTGAGTCGACCGTCACGGCTGCACTGTCCATTGTGATCGGATCGATTACGATCTCGCCCCTCACCCTGGCGCTTCTTGAAGCCGCCAAGCACTCCGGGAGGAATCATGTCTCCGCAACACAGATCCTGCGCAGCTTACCTCGTGCCCTGCTGCAACCAGTTGTCTGGGCTCCGCTTGTGGCTTTGTTTGGAGTCTTTTTCCAACTTCATGTGCCGTCCTTCGTCGCAGGCACACTCACGACTATGGGGAGTGCCGCAACCGGTTCGGCCCTGGTCCTTACAGGCCTGGTCGTCTCCGCGCAGAGTTTCCGATTCACGGGCGGTGTCGCCATCACCACAGTTCTCAAGCTTGTGGGCCAGCCGCTGTTCGCAATATTCGTGATGCTGCTATTTCGGATGAGTCACAACGATATGCGGAACATCACTGTGATCAGCGCAATTCCCGGCGGTTTCTTTGGTCTGGTCTTCGGCAAGGGATTCGATGCAACGCCGGAAATTGCCAGCTCGGGATTGATTGGGACCTACCTCTTCGGCTGGGCCACTCTCGCACTCTGGATGCTGTTTGCGGCAAAGTTCTTCTGAGGCACTTATGCTTCCAATCGGTCAATATTCGCCTCGGGTACACGATCTTCTTCTGCTGCGCTCTGGCGCTGTGAGCTCCGCAGGGATGACCAAACCGGCTTGGGTAACCTCATCCCGGGCCGACGACCTCTGGGTTGTGGTGCGTCGAGCAATAGCTCCGGACGGACTCGTAGCCGTGGGTATACGCGGCATTAACCGGCACCAGCGCTGGGGCGGCTTCGCTAATCTCGCCGACGTAAACGAGAGACTTCGTCCTTCGCAGCTTTTCTCTTCCATGGCGTCTCGCACCCGCATCAGTCTTCCCGCTCTCGTGGCTCTTTTCTGGCTCGAGCTGCAACTGGATAAATTGGATAAATCGCAATTGGATTGGGGCCCAGTGGGCAGCGTTGGTTTTGAGCTCGCAACCGGCCGGCAGGTGATAACCGCAACCAGCGACCTCGACATCGCTCTCTTCGCCCCGTCAAGATTCACCCATGCCACCGCATGCGATCTTTGGAGTGTTATGAGCGCGGCTCCAGCAAAGGTAGATGTGCGAGTGGAAACGCCATATTGCGGATTTTCTCTGGAAGAATTTGCGAAAGCGGGGACCGAACGAGTTCTTGTACGATTGCCTGCGGGCCGTCAATTCGCAGCAGACCCGTGGGCGATTTCTGTCATTGAGGATGCGGCATGAAGACGGGAATACTCTTTCCCGGCCAAGGTTCGCAGCAACTCCGAATGCTCCACGATCTTGTTCGCCACCCCGCGGTCGACGAAACCTTGTCTGAAGTCAGCGCCGTCCTGGACCTCGATGTACGCACGCTGGACACGCCGGAAGGTCTACAATCCGCCGTCTCGGTTCAACTGGCCATTCTGACGGCAGGAGTCGCCACCGCAAGAGCACTTCAACGGCGCGGGTTTGCACCGCTGGCTGTCGCTGGTCTGTCGGTCGGAGCATTCTCGGCGGCAGTTGCCGCAGATTCGATATCTCTCTCGGATGCTGTGCGTCTGGTGCGTTCGAGGGCGGAGCAAATGGAGCAGATGTATCCGGTTGGATATGGCCTGTCTGCGATCGTTGGACTCACTGAAGCGCAAGTCGCGAAGTTGGTTGATGCTGTAAACACCAAAGAGCATCCTGTATTCGTTGGGAACATCAACGCACCACGACAGATCGTCATCGCCGGCTCGAATGAGGGGATGGAGCAGGTTCTCGAAAAAGCTCGTTCACGGGGAGCTCGCAAAGCAGAACAGCTGGATGTACTGGTTCCTTCCCACTGTTCTCTGCTGCAGCCTGTTGCCGACTCTCTTCGCAACCAGCTTCAGTCGATCTCCGTGAGAGATCCGAAGCCGATCTACCTCGCCAACGTCGATGCACGAGCTGTGCGGAGCGCTCAGGGAGTCGCCAAAGATCTCGCAGACAATATAGCTCATGGGGTTCGCTGGCACGATGCAACCACAGTTGCATGTGAGCTTGGTTGCGAGCTATTGCTCGAAGTTCCACCCGGGCACGTTCTAACCGACCTGGCCCGAGAGAACTTGCAAGGGGTTCAAGCTCGTGCGGTCACCGCCGGGACATTCGATAGACTCGTCAATCTTGCGAGGAGCTGAGAATTGGGGCAAGGTTCTGCGATCCACTTGGACGTGTGTCGAAGCACGACTCAGCAATGATTTGCGGACTAATGCTCTGAATTCAACGCCTGCCCGGAATTAGCCCCCACCCTTCTTCGTTCCAGCCGGCGTTGCTTTCGCACGTTTATTCCATCCGTGAAATGCTGAGTAGTCGCCCGCGTTCCAGGCTTCTCGAAGTCCGGGGGCGCTCAGATCCCAGTCCGGGCGGCCTTCGCTCATCAGGGCACGCAGGTCATGCCAGAGATCGACGACCGACGGCCGGCCCCAGAACCAGTACCCGTTGTAGATGCGGTAAATCACAAGACCCGGCTTGAGCACAAGCGTGTGCGGAATCATCGGATTGTTCTGAGGGTCGGTGTACTCCTGAATGTCGAGATCCTTCTGCACTTTTCGCTCAGGATCGGACAAGAACGGCCATTGGGCGCCCACCGACGCACGGAATTCCTGCGATGTGTGGTGGTCATCGGTGGAGATAGTGGCAATCTTGGTATACGCCACGGAAATCTTGGGATAAAAGAAGGCCAGCTCTAGATGTTGCTGGTGCTCTTTGGGGCAGTAGTGACCGCGTGCCAGCGTGAGGATCAGCGGGTCATCGCCCTGTAACTCGCTGAGCTTGCGCGGTGTGTTTGTGTGATCGAGCAGTTCGAAGTCGGGGAAGGTGCCTCCAGGCACCATGTCAGAGCGCATAGGTTCCCTCCTGTGGCGCTGCGCATTGGGCGCCGCATTCGAATAGGAACGGCAATTCGTTCCTATTCCACTTTCTTCCACGAGTCATTGGAATGAACCGAACTGATCTGTCTCGCGGCCGTTGCTGTCTGGTCTCCCAAATCGTTTTCGTAGGCAATCCCGTCCGAGTTCATAATGAACGTCATCACGCTCGACGAACGATACGTCGCCGGATATGCCACAATCGCGAAGCCTTCCGAAGCTTGCAGCAAAATTCGATAGTAATACCCATGAAATGGTTCTGCACTTCCGCCGTCAGATTCCACTCCGGCATGCGCCAGATATGGCCCAATTGGGCTCCTGGCGACATCGTTCATGCTTTTCCAGTAGAGGCCGTCGTGCTCGTCACTCGTGCTGATAAACTTCGCCGTGTACGCGTGAGCATTCGCGTAATATTCCTTCTCCGCGCCCACCAATGCCCGGCAAACCTCAAGCGCCTCCATTTCATTTCTGCCAATCCGCCGGTAGCGGATCTCCTGCCTTCCCAAATCTGCGTCGAAGTACCACGCGCTCTTGTACTCGACAATGGGGATCGGAAACGGCCAGTTCTCCGCTCCTACGTAAAGCGCCACCGTATGATCGGGTTCCCTCATCAACCGGTGCATCTGCTCATACTTATGTGCGAACTGCGCCCGCTCTTCCTGGCGTTCGTTCGCATCTTCGCTCCATTCCACAATGTCCTTCGCATCCGGTCCAAGAATCGCGAGCAGTTCCGCCTCGTCGTTCCGGCGTGCCGCTGCGTATATCGCCGCCGCTGCGTCGACCGGTTTCGCAAACGACTTTCCCTTCGGCTGCTCGGCTGGCGAGGCATCGCTTTCCGTCATCGCTCGTTGCGCCTTGACTGGCAGACACGCCAAAGCCATGGAGATCACGGCGCATCCGGCCGTCCACATCAGCTTTCGCTTCATCATTTTTCTTTGTTCTGCGCTCCGTGTCATGCTCGCACCCTTTCGACTTCTCGGCCACGTCGTTCGTTTAAAGCTCGATTACCGCAAGGCGCACTACCGGCGCCCGCCACCACCACCGCGAAAGCCGCCTCCGCCGAATCCTCCGCCACGGAATCCGCCAAAACTGCTCTGCCCCCGCGCCGAAAATCCTCTCGATACTCCGCCGTGGTCAAAGCCGCTGAACGCGCCCGACCGGATTCCCGACCCTCCTCGCGGCGCCTCATATCCGCGATAGGATCCACGATCGCCCATCGATCCTCGAGATCCCCCCGGCCGCCCAAACCCAGGCCGCCCTCCGTAGTATCCTCCGCGATCGAAAAATGCCGGGCCACGCGCGCGATATGGCGAGTGATTAAAGAAGATCCCGTGGTGATGCCAATCGACGCCCCATGCATCCCATCCCCATCCGAATCCGAAAAACGGAGCGATCGGAAATCCTATCCCAAAATAAAGTCCCGGCCCTCCCCACCAGATACCCGGCACCTCATCCCAGTACGGCCAAGGTGCAATAGGATATCCATACACTAGCCACGGGTCATATTCGGGGACATAAACCACATCCGGATCCACCGGGGCAATGTCAATCTGGCCCTGATCGTCCTGTACATTGAGCTGCGATGTTGACTTTAGATTTCCCGCTTTCTGCGCCTTCTTTCGCATCCCCTGCACGGCCTTCATCACGTCGTCGTGCTGGTTGTAGTTGGCATCACCCAGTTCCGAAGTCCATCCGAGATTCTTGCTCAGGTTCGCCAGCACAGAGGGGTATTCCACAAGCGCCTTCACACTGGGATCCCACTGTTGTGGTTCTACCTGCTTGCCCAAGTCGGCCGCACTCAGTCCTGGATGGGAGGTCAAGAAATCTTCGGCGTCAGCAATCTGGGTCGGAAAAGTGGCGGCCGACAGGATCTGCGCCACAAGTGCATCGGGATAGAGCGCAATCGGCCCCACCAGCCGGCCGAGTTGGTCACGCGACATCTTGGCGTATGGCGCCGCATCTACCGGGGCTTGATCTGGTCGAGATTGATCCTGAGGCGGCGGAGGAGACTGATCCTGCGCTGCTCCGCGCCCTACTCCGGCGATGGCGACGGCACAAACCAGTGCCGCTAGAAAGACACTCGCGCTCTTCGCGATCCCCTGAATGATCATCCTCCACCTCATTGATCCTTGCCTGGCGGCGTACTGGCTCGAAGCGCCCGGGACAGCGGCGCGGTCTCCGATTCACGCCGCAGTCTCAGACTTACGACTTGATGAAGGCGAGCAAGTCGGCATTGATGACGTCCGCATGCGTCGTCGCCATCCCGTGGGGAAATCCCTTGTAAACCTTGAGCGTGGCATTCTTGACCAATTTGGCTTGCAGCAATGATGCATCCCGGTAGGGTACTATCTGGTCGTCATCACCCTGCATCACAAGGGTCGGCACCGTGATCGCTTTCAGATCGTCGGTCTGGTCTGTCTCAGAGAAAGCCTTGATGCCTTCGTAGTGGGCGAGCGCGCTTCCCGTCATTCCCTGGCGCCACCAATTCTCGATGACCCCCTGCGAAGCCTGCGCGCCGGGTCTATTGAATCCATAGAAGGGACCCGAAGGAACATCGAGAAAAAACTGCGCCCGGTTGGCAGCCAGCGCCTTGCGGAAGCCGTCGAACACTTCGATAGGAGTGCCGTCAGGGTTTTTCTCGGTCTTGACCATCAGCGGGGGAACGGCGGCGATAAGCACGGCCTTGGCTACACGGCCCTGAGGCTCGCCGTAGTTCGCAACATAACGCGCCACCTCGCCGCCACCCGTCGAGTGCCCGACATGAATAGCATTCCTGAGGTCGAGATGCTCGAACACCGCCGAAGCGTCAGAGGCGTAGTGGTCCATGTCGTGGCCAGTATCTACCTGTGAGGAGCGGCCGTGACCGCGCCTGTCATGCGCAACGACGCGATAACCATTGGCGAGGAAGAACAGCATCTGTGCGTCCCAGTCGTCCGACGACAGAGGCCAACCGTGGTGAAACGCGATAGGCTGGGCGTTCTTCGGACCCCAATCTTTGTAGTAAATCTGCGTGCCGTTTTTCAATGTGATCGTAGCCATGTCCCTCTCCTTCATCTCTATTGTGTTGTGCTGCTGGTTGAATTCCGCCAATGATGTAGCCGCCAGGGAACGCGGCAGGAGTATAGCCGCCACGGAGGCTGCCGCGACAGCAACAAAGTCGCGTCTATTCATCCCACTGTATGCCGCTTTGTCGATTGTCATCTTATCCCGCCTTTCACAAATCACGACGCGCGACTTCGGAAGAGCGAACAGAACAGTACTTCAGGCGTTCTCAGTTAGTGGGCTCAACAAAACGGCACTTCCAATGCTCGACCGCTCCTTCTACCGTTTTGCCGTCGGGAACTTAAACGTAACGCCGCCAAAGATCTGCCACTTCGGCGACCCAACACCGCTTTGATACACAGAATATTGTGGCTCGATGTAGAGATTCACTATGTCACCTCGGGCGTTCGTAAATACCTTGCCGGAGCCGAGTCCGAGCGGGATGTCCTTGACGTGGTGAAAAGTGTCGAACGACCAGGCCCCCGTAGACCGGAGGTAGAAGCCACTGTGAAGATTGTAGATAGCGAATGGTTGCACAGACGTGATCTGGCCAGCCGGGCTTGAGCTATTTCCAGAGAAGGAATGCTGATAGGTCGCTACTGCGGCCAATAGTCCCCAATTGTGAGGTGCAATAACGATTCCTGCAGCGCCGGCTTGCCATTTCCCAGAGCCGTAGACTTCCCCTCCTGCCGTCGGCGCCGCGATAAGCGGCCCAACTCCGATCGCGGTCCCATGCTCTCCAAAAAGCACAAAGTCGTAAACCGTCAGATCCCCAGCTCCAGTATTCGGCCCGCCCTGAACACTGGCGGTGGTATTGATCGGCACGATTGCTCGCGCGATTTGACGAAAACCTAATACGTCAAATGGAACAGACACTCGCAGCAAACCCTGATTATTAATTCCTCTGGGATATCCTTCAGGTGAAGGTGCGAAGTAATTCCACAGGTCGAATGTGAGCAGCGGATGAATCGGGTTATTCGCCGCGTTTGAGGCATTCGTCGCATCGGCACTGGTGGGGGCGGACTGAGCTTCAAGTCGATCGCTTTTTTGTATCCACGGAGTTCCTGCAAAGACAACGAGACTTGCCGCGAAAGCTAGTTTTTGTTTCAAACGCATTTGTTTACCTCTGGAATCCTGTTTGGATCTGCCCGGGAAGTTTCTTCGACGTGAGGAATTTAAGCTTCGCGCGTGCTCGACTGAGTTGCGCCTTCGCGCTACCTTCGGTGACTCCGAGAACATCTGCTGTCTCGCGTATACTGAGGCCGTCCACGTGGCGCATTGTAAACGCTCTACGCAGAACAGGTGAGAGCTGTCGCGAGAACTTCACAACGTGCTCTGCAAGTTCGGCCCTCCGACATTCTTCTTCTGGGCTTGGCCGACGGTCGGGCAGTCGTTCGCTTAGCGAACCACTCTCCTGCTCTGGAAGTTGTTCGTCGAGGAATCCATGTGGCTGGCTGCGACGTCTGCGTAACTGCGTCCGCG
>Ga0207028_1031_pt1 | contig 40046 bp, 23 predicted proteins | sample Alteio_BWMinCont_41_FD_153287 | JGI IMG/M metagenome (GOLD analysis project Ga0207028, IMG submission 153287) | Enriched cells from forest soil in Barre Woods Harvard Forest LTER site, Petersham, Massachusetts, United States -... | ecosystem: Environmental > Terrestrial > Soil > Temperate forest >... | reverse complement strand
TCTTTTTTGCTTACGATACTAAACATCATATCCACATACCATGGATCTCTTCGTAAATCATCTCTAATCAGCTCTTTTTTGACAGTCAGCGGGAGCAGTTGAGCTGTTGCTTTAGCATTGCGTGTACGCACAGCTAATTCTAACGGCGATGTATCGTTATATTTATTGGGATCAGCCTTATACTCTAATAATATCTTGACTGTTGTGTTGACTGCTTCATTATAATTATCTAAAGTGGTAGAGATTACCATATGTATATCGAATGTTGGGTCTAGAGCAAGATACAAAGGTGTTTTCCCATCTTTATTTTCTAAATTGACGTTAGCACCATTTTCAAGAAGCTTCCTCATACGCGCAATATTTCCTTTTTTCGCCGCTTCATGCAAAAAGGTATTCCCTTTATCATCCTGTAGATTCACATCTTGATAGTCTTGAAGAAATTCAACAACTTTTACCTGATTTTTTTTCTTTGCAAATGCGATCGCAGAAGCAATTGCCATATCTGCTGAATCTTTAGTATATGCTGCAAGAATGATTTCAAAAATTTCTTTGTGACCATGTTCGGCTGCTAAACTAAGCACTGATGCATTTTCTTCTGAAGTTGGATCGACTCCTGCTTGAAGCCTTGCTTTTACTGCATCAATATCACCTATTTCTGCAGCCCTAGTTAAAGGAATTAAATTAACAATACCACTGTTGCTGCTTAACAAGCCTCTTTTTTCCTGCATTTCATTTAAACGTTTCTCGATCGCATTTCTTCGGGCGTCATCATCAACAAACACCATTAAATCAAAAGGCGTTATGATTGCGTTTGTCGTATCCGATGTGGTGAATTGTTTCAAAAGTTCGCGAGTGACTGGTTGCCCCGCGATCGAGACACCTATAAAACATATATCATCAACTTTCAAATGTCTTCTTAAAAATGATAAACCATATTTTGCGTCGAAATCACAGCCTATGGCATAATCCATACATGTTTTTACAATGCGACCGTAGGTATCCAGATCATGAATCCTTTTGCAAGCATCATCTAAAGTTAAAGGTATATTAGCGCCATGTCTAATGAATGACTCAACAATAGCGTTATTGCCATCTTTCGCTGCTTTAGCAAGAAGAGTTATATCATTATCTTCATTGTTCTCATATTCATTAAAATTGGAGAGATCAGGATTTGCGCCTGAATCTAATAAATAATCAACTATAGCTGCACGGCCTTCTCTAACGGCTCCTTGCAGCGCATGGTTAAAATCAAAATCTGTTTTCTGTCGCGAAATCAGGAGCTTAAGTTCTGCTATCTCGTTATTTTTTATTAAATTCTTTGTATTATTATCTATTGGCATAAAATCCTCATTTTTTAACTTTAACTCGCAACATTATCGTATAAAATACATATTATTCAACCCCGTTATAAATACGGAATGATATCTTTGCATAAAGCAAGACTGAAAAGAAATAGTTAATACTAAGATAGAATTAATTTCTTTTTAATAGCCTGTAATGTAAAAGCTTTAGAAATTAAAGAAGAGCGAGAAGAACAATTTAATCGCTTTTTAAGGATATTAATATAATCTTCCACTGTCCTCGAAGAAAGATTCAAATTTTTTCCTATCTCTCTAGCTGTCATTCCTTTGACTAAACAATATAAGCAATCAAGCTGTCGTTTTGAAATTTGCAACTTATCACTTGATATAAAATTTGTATTGATTGATGGTGGAAGCTGTAATAAAGATTCTGGGACAATGTATAGATAATTTTTTTCAATCGCATATTCTATCAGTTGCAAGTTTGTAGAACATCCCAGCTTTGATTTAATTGACGATAAATGCTTTTCTACTGTTTTTGGAGAGATTGCTAATAAACAGCCGGTTTCTTTCACAGTTTTTTCTCTAAGGAAAAAAAACAAACATTCGATCTCTTTCTGAGTTAGCAAAGGATTGGCATCTATGATTCTATAGCTTGCTTGATTTAATGAGCCTATCTTAGGGTTAATACCTAGCTGCTTGTATTTTAAATATGGAACTTCAACACAATAAGCGGAAGTTCCTGCAACCTTATTGTTTTCATGGTATGGAGTTTTAACAATAAGTAAGATTTTCCATTCCTCATTTGCAACCTGTAAAATTTCAAGGAATTTAACGGGTTTGTTCGTGCTTAAAACCTCCCTATCATTTTTTTGGATAACATCAGCCATATCTGCTACTTGGCAAGGTACATCCGCGTCTGTTTTACCAATAGCATCTTCTGCACGCTTAAAGCCAAATAAACGCGCATATTCTTGATTAACATCAATTAATACGGAGTATGGGTCTTTTTTCCATAAAGAAATGCCCGGCATGGGATGCAAGGTGTCCAACTGTCTTAAAGAAAAATTCATTTATCCTACCTAAATTAGATCAAATTATGGGTTATTGTACCATAAAAAATCATTATGGTACCAGGACTGACTCATTAAAAATTCTGCTAACTATCAAGCTTCATTCGTTTATTGATCCTATTAGGTTCTGGCACAAGCTCTCGTAATTCTGTCATTTTTGTTTCATACAATTTTTCTAAATGAGAATACGTGCCCTCTCGCGTTTCTTCCGGGCATCCAAAAGAACTAATAGCATAAACACTAATATACTTCCACTCTGGTCCGAGAACATGTATTGCAAAATCAAAACCTAACCTACATCGACCCTCTTCTGTACTCGGATAAAAAGATTGATTCTGTCCAAATTTAAGCTGACGTTCTAATGGTTGATTATCTACTGTAATACGATATAGCCCTTGACACAAAGCCTGAGCATAACAAGCAGGTAGCGAACGCTGTAGGTAACCGATAACCTGACACCAAAATAATGTGCATTGCTTCCCAGACCAGAGCTGATAATTGTTTATATAAATGTCATAAGCATGAAGAAGATTTGCAAGATTAAAAGATTTTTCGTTTTTTATTTCCCTAGGTCCAAAGTGTTTTCTGAATGCCTGCAAAGCCTCTTCTATTTTTGCAGGATTGCCATGTGTAATTGCAGCCTCTAATAGAGTAAAATCATAAGAGTGTTGATTTTTAGAGGCATCATCAGCTTCTTTTACGATGACGCAAAGTTGTTCTTCTCCATTTTTTACTCGATTAAGATAAGGCTTCATCATCTTAAGCATATCCACATCATGCGCATAGGCAGCCAATTGACATGGGGAATAATCTATAAATGTGTTTCCAAAAAAATCTTCTACATTACCGGATTGAAAAATTAATTCGGGATTAATTTTAATAATTGCTTCCGCTTGCTCTTGTTCACCACGGGCGACATGTAAAAGCAGCTTATCAAGCATCTTGTTTGTCCCAGGCTGAAAAAATTGATGCTGATTTAAGGTTTTTTCCTCTTTTTCATTTTTATATTCACCTTGTAAAAATAGTTGAGATATTTTATCAACAACTAATTTTCGTTTTTCTGGATTTTCAATATTCGCTATGCGGGTCGCATAATAAATATTAGCCATACAAGTCGCATAATATTTGCTTTTTGTTATTTTTTCCAAGGATATGTTTTCTAATAAAGTTTCAATATATGAATTAGGCAATACATTCAACACGCGATATAATACGGATGGTAAATCTTTATCAGGAATGCTATCCCATACAGAAAAATTAAACGTTTGTGGAACTTGTCTAACATCAACCCAACTCGATGGAACAAGCTCGAGATACGTTTTTTTATCTGAATCAAAATAAAGTGCGGGACTTAATACTCGCTCACATAAGATATTAACTATCGCATCTTCGCATAGGCGAAATTGAGTAAAATCATCATTGCTTTCAATAAAATCAAAAATGTCATTCTGACTCTTAATACCTAAATTTTTCAAAAAACTTGTTGCACGTTTAGTAAATTCTACATAATTTAGATGACTGCTGTTCTTCCATTCATCTTTGATATTAAATCCTAACGTATCAAAAATTTTATTCATTTCTCCGTGCAAATTCAGTTGAATACACTGACGAATAGCCGTTGGATTGAATTCCCTCACAAAATAGTCACGAAAATCAGCTCGATCTTTTTCTGTTATCCTTGGTGCATATTTATCATTGACGTGGCCAGCAGAAAAAGCAGGATTCCAGTTTTGAACGTCTGCATCATCTGTTAAAAGCTTGACGGTGTGAACACTATAAATCTCAGTAATATTGTGTTTCGTGTTATATTTAATAGCATAATCTTTTATGATATTAGTACGAAAATCAGCTAGCCAATAATTTAATGATATGTTTGACGAAAGAAAAAAACGAGCATGTTCAATGTGCAGATGTAATCCTGGAGCACAATTACCAAAATCATTGCATAAATCATGATAAGCAGTTATTCGTTTCTCTAGAGAAATCTGGTCGTTTTGTAATAGAAGCATTATTTTTTCTAGATTTTTCTTGATGGTTTCAAAATAAATAGGCTCTTGCTTATTTGCATAATGGCTGGGTGGAAAAAAATTTTGTTGCAAGAGAAGAATGAATTGTTCTATCTCAAAAGTATAAATACCATGCTTTCTACCCCAAATTTTATATTGATCTAACAATTGATTAAACTGATCTTCAAAAGGTTTCCTTTCTTCGTTTGAACCATTTTTAGGATATTTTTCGATACATGCTATACCCGCGCCATAAGGAGAACCTTTATCTTCTTTAATTTCTAGAGCTGGTTCAAAAGCTGCTGAAGTGACATAAGGCGGTGATACTATATGATTCGCTTTCAAGAATTTATGTAAAACATCTACATCATGAACCTTAGCGTTATGACTAAGTAATAAATTAACCATAGCTAGCTGTTTCAAAATCATAGCAGCAATTAACGCTGTCAATCCGTTTGTATCCATAAGTTCCGAATTAACTCCGGCCTTAATCAACATCACTGCTATCTCCTTATAGTTTTTTATTGCTGCAAGAATCAATGCGGTATCGCCAGCGTTATTCTGTTTATTACAATCAGCTCCTGCGGCAATCAATTCATATACTATTTCTTGGTCGCCATGACTCACGGCAAGCATAAGTGGTGTAAAACCATCATCATAGGTTGCGTCAATACTAGGAATTTTTACATCAAACATAGCTTCGCGTGCTTTTCGAATACGTTTTATGCAAGATTTGACGCGAGAGAGTCTTTTTTCTGATGAAATCTTTCTCAAACTGATAGCATCAAATAAGTTTCTTTCCATAACATGTAATTTTCTATTGTTCATTGATCACATCTCGTCTTTTAAATTAAGCATTTTCAATTGACCATAATATATGCATTTATTATAATGATGATTAAATGAAAATCAATTCCGTAAAAAATACGGGGTATGACAAGCAACATAAAAACATCGAATTTTGAGATAACTCTATGATAGATATATTAAAAAATATAATGCACATCACTAATCCTGATTATTTATCAGCGTCAGTCGCTGAAAGCCTGCATGGCTTACCTCTTCATTTGCATTGTAAAGATAAAAAAGGGCGTTATATTGACTTCAATGAACAAGTCCTCATAGATTGTGGTCTCAGCAAATTCACTGATCTTCGAGGTTTGAGTGATCTGGATTTTGCATTTTTAAAAAAAGGTGAAGCATTAAACATACGACATAGAGACATGGAAGTCATCGCTAAAGATATTTCCAATATTAATATAGGACCATTAACTTTATATAATAATGCAACAGCTCAAGAAATAAGTATAAAAAACCCATTAAAATCTAAATTTACGAAAAAAATAATAGGCGTCATGACATGTGCTTTTGTTTTTCCAGAACGTAGTCCATTTCATAAAGAATTTTTCAGAAAAAATAATAAAATGAATAGTATAGATTCTACAAATCCTAATATATTTAATGAAGCATATCGAAAACTCTCTAATCGTGAAAAACAATGTTTAGAACTATATTTATCTGGAGAATCTGGAAGAGGAACTGCTTTAATTCTTGGCTTATCCCATCGTACGGTAGATGATTATATCAATAATATCAAAAAGAAACTTAAATGTAAGCGTAAGCGTGATTTATTAAAATTATTTATGGCTTTTTAAGTTCTTTGTGCCGAAAACAATGTATGGTGTGATCATTGACCATTCCAACAGCTTGCATGAAAGCATAACATATAGTACTACCTATAAACTTAAACCCTCTTTTTTTCAGGTCTTTTGACATTGCATCTGAAATAGATGTTTTAACCGGAACTTGCTTGATATGCTCCCAATGATTTTGAATGGGATGTCCGCCAACAAAATGCCAAATATACTCTGCAAAACTATTCCATTCATTTTTTATGTTTAAAAAAGCTTTTGCATTTTCAACTGCGGAAGTAATTTTTAATTTATTACGAATGATCTCAGAATTGTTTAACAATAAATTAATTTTTTGTTGATTAAATTTAGCAATTTTTATGGCGTCAAAATTAGCGAAAGCTGCGCGAAATGCATCACGCTTTTTTAAAATAATAAACCAGCTTAAGCCTGCTTGCATTCCTTCTAGTATAAGAAATTCAAACAATAGCCTATCTTCGTAGATTGGAACACCCCATTCTTTATCATGATAGTCTATATATAAAGGATCACTTTTGCACCAATCACAGCGTTGTTTAATCATTGGGACCTCAAAGTAACAATCACATTATTTGAATTTTTTTTCATGTTCTATTAACCATTGTTTGCGAACAATGCCGCCAGCATAACCACCAAGCTGACCATTGCTATTTATTACACGATGACAAGGTACAATAATCGCTATCTGATTTGCACCATTTGCTCGAGCAACAGCTCGACATGCTGTAGGCTTTTTTAATGATTTTGCGATGTCTAAGTATGAACGAGTTTCACCAGGCGGAATTTTTCTTAATTCTAACCAAACATTTTTTTGAAAAGTTGAACCTATTAAATGAATAGGTGTTTTAAACTCCATGCTTTTTCCATCAAAATAATGAGCCAGTTCTGATTCTACATTTCTGATAATGTTTGTTTCACCAGGAATAATAGCAGCACTTAATTTTTTTCTTAACTTTTTAACTTCATTTTCTAGTCCACGTCGATCAACAAATTCTAATAAATAGAGACTATGATCATCTGCTATGGCAACCATGGGCCCAAGCTTAGTATCCAACCATGATGCTTTTAAAACGAGATGATGAGCGCGAGTGGGTGCAGCTCCCATTATTTTTGAAAAAGCATCACGAAAACCACTGCTAGATTCATATCCAGCAGATAATTGTGCATCAATGACTGCGCTTCCTTCTTTAATATGCTTTAATGCTAACCCCATACGTCTACATCTTGCATACTCAACAAATGTCATGCCAAAACGTTTTTTAAATTGCCTTCTTGCAGTTGAGATATCAATAGATAATTCATGAAAATCTTGTTCTTTCCATCGTTTTTCTGGATTATTTTCTATAGCTTGTACTAGCATTTGCACGATGGGCGAGATTTGATTAGGATGAGATAAAGGCCGGCAACGTTCACAAGGTCTAAATGAAGCAAGTAAGGCTTCTTTAGCTGTGGCAAAGAACTCACAGTTTTCAAATTTTGGCTTTCTTGCAGGACAAGTGGGTCGGCAAAATACTCCTGTGGTTACCACACCTACATAAAAAATACCCTCATATTCTGAGTTTTTACTCAATAATGCCTGATAATATTCTTTTCTTTTTTCAAAATTAAACATGACGTATCTCAATTCAAATGATCAATAATTCTTTACTATTATAGCTAATTTATTTATTGATGCCGCCGAAATTCGGGCATGGATTTTTTAACAATTGCCGGAACACCCGCTAAAGTCATGTCTTCAGCACCTAATATTTTCCTAAAACTCGTTCTATTTCATTCCTTACTTCAATCGTCGTATTCTCAGAATATGTCAATATAATATCAGTTGGGTCTGTAGAAGGCACTCTATTCCAAAATATATGACTATTTGTAGCAAATGGCCGACTTTGCAAATCGGCATGGCCATTTTCTGCATCCGTTAATATCCGAACTACTTCGATATGAGCATGTTTAGACGCTATAATTAAAGCAGTAGTGCCAACATTCGTTTTACAATTGACATCCACTTTTTCTTTTAGCAAATACCGAACCGCTTCGAGTTGCCCTACTTGGGCTGCAATATGTAAAGGTGTATCGCCTTGATCCGTAGTGGGTTCTAATGATGCGCCATGAGATTGTAATAATTTAATAAGCTCAACGTTCCCATTTTGTGCAGCAATACGTAATGCTGTGTTCCCTTTCTCGTCCGCATAATCAGGATCAGCCTTCATTTCTAGGAGAATTTTACTCAAAAGTAACTCATTATATATAACGGCAAACTGCAAAAAACTACACTTAAATTCATCCACCATTTGTGCTTTTTGTGGAGTAATCGTTTGCATGGCTTGCCAAGATGGGTGTGATTTCCATTGCTGAATGCATTCCTTTGCAATGTTCAAATCTTTACGATTCACATAGATTTCTAAATGAATAAATACTACTTGCTCGGAACAAAAACTTGATAAAACATATTTTGCTAATTCTTTGCTAGAAACCTTACAAACTGGCATATGATCTGGATTAAATAAATGCCATTCTATTGTCCCTTTGGGTGAAGGAAAAAGGGCGATAAAATGGTGAAAATTTCCTAATTGAAATGCAATTTTACCCGGGTATGTTTTAAAAGCATCAGAAAGACTTGTGAAATAAAACTCTAACTCACGTTTTGTATATATGCCATTAATGCAATCTGCTTGCGCAATATTTTCTGGATCCAATGTCATTGACGCAAATAGCGGCAACCCTTGTAAAAAATTTTGCATCTCCACAAAGAAACCTTTGGGATAAAACTCAAAATAACTCGTTGCTATATGATAAGCATCCACTTCTTCAAATAAATAGGGTATTTCCATTTCTGGATGAGTTTTGATTTCTGTTTCTCGATACTCTCTAATTTTTTTATAAACATTTTTTATTAAAAATTGGTTAAATTGTTGATGTAAAGTTTTTTCATCCAATTCTTCCGTTATATTAAGGAGAATTTTGATTTCAGCAAGGGACAACTTGTTCAACCAAAGTTTATCAGAGGTCAACGTAAGGCCGGTTTGTTTAGTCCATACATCACATACCTCAGCGAGCGCACGTTGTAACCATTCTTTTCTATTCTTTTTGATGATGGAAGCAAAAGGCTTAAATTCATCGATAGGTGTGCGTGCAATAGTCTCTACCTGTCCTGTTAATTTTTGAAGTCCTTCATCAAAATAATCTTGTGTGGCTTCACACACAAGTCCAAAACAAGTACCACGACCATTATGTCTTCTCAAACCTGTTTTATTCATGCGATCAAGAAAAAAATCTTGTCGATCAGGTATATGACTGGCGCCTGCTTTGTCTAAAGCGTCTTCTATAACTTTATTATGCTTTTTTTGTGCATAACTAAATAATGTGGTTCCTGAAGAGAATTGTTGATCGGGATTCGCTTTATATTCTAGCAATAAGTTTACTAAATCGGGTTGTTCATCATATACAGTATAAAATAGTGGCGTGATGTCATTAAATTTACTGTTAGGATCTGCGTCTGCTTTCAATAAAGCAAGCATGGTATCTTTATTTTTATTTATAGCGGCTGTCAAAAGGGCAGGTCTTTTTTCATTATCCGTTTTAGTTTCGGCTTTATGATCAATCAAAGATTGAAGTATTTCGCATTGATTGAGAAGAACTGCCGTCATAACAGGCGTGTTCTTTTGTTCATCCTGTATGTTTGGATCTGCTTTAGCAGCTAATAACTGTTTGACTCGGTAAGTATTACGACCTCGTATCGCACTAAATAATTCACTCCCTAATTCACTTGGTTCAGTGGGTAAAAATTTTGTTAGATCCTCTGCCTGTTCCCGCCATTGTTTAGTCTTTTGAATTATTAGAGCGTAATTTTCCTTATTGCAATACATTTCTAACACACATTTAGCTGATTGGTTGGAAATCATAGATTCACATATTTTTTCTGGTAATTCTTTAGCATCAAACATTTGAACTGATGATTGATCAGGATTAACAAATGTCCAGTGGGGAGTTGAATTCTTACAATAGCTGATAGTTAAAGCATATTTTGTTGTGTTTAAAACAAATGAAATCGTTTCCTCGTCTACGCATTGTTCTAATGTTGAAAAAAGATATTCTAAATTTAGTTTCTTAAAGATACCTAAAAATATATCAATATGTTCAGCATTTTTAGGAAAAATATCTTGTTTTGATATATTTTCAATAAATGTTTTTAACTCAAGAACAATTTTTTCGTCTTCAGTAAACGTAGAGTGCAATGTTTTGCATTTACTTGTAACTTCAACTATTTTTTGTTTTAATACATCGGCTTGATAATTTTTCAGTCTCGATAAATTCTGTGTAAAATGAAACAAATCATTTCCATGAATAGCAACCAAGGCAGCATAGGCTACCGCTTCTCTAATCTTTTCTTTACTAAGATGATAGTCAGCAAAATGTTGATAATTGAAAGATAGATCGTTTGCGTGCGATAACATTTTAATACCTCGTTAATTTTGAATGCATAATGACCGATTATTTTTTTGTTCATTTTCACATGTTTTTTGTGAATCATTAGGCACAGTAGACTTTAATGTGCTACGAGAATCAAACAATGTCATTTCGGTAGTGCATAATTTAAATTTATTTTTATGCAAATCTAAATCTGCTCTGTATTGCTTCCAACGATATTCTAGCTTTTGTTCTGGTTGTAACGATGAATTAACATATAAAAATTTATCTATACAAGCTTTTAAAGTTTCAATGCTTTCGATTTCTTTTTGAGAATTATTAGCTAAAGAAAATTTATAAAAACTATCATGAATAGATTGATCTAGATCAGCAATAATTTTATCTAAAGTAGGATTTGAATAAAAACTATTTTTATACTTATTCATCAAAGTTATCGCATTTTTCAAATACTCATTTAATTCTTTAAAATTTTTGACAGATTCTTTCAGACCTTGGTAAGAGGAATAAATCTTTTTAAGTTTCAATATCGCTAGATGATTATAATTATCCGTTCTTAATTGATTAATAAAGTGATAAGGTTCTAAGAATCTCACAAGTTCAGGATTTTTTATATATGAGTAATCTGATAATGCATTACAATCTGAATTTCTTGTTGGAATTCTAAATGGTTTATAAATATCTGCGCCCGTATCAAGTAATAATTTAATGATATTGGTATCCTCAGTAATAAAAACAGCCATCACCAGGGGAGTTACTCCATATATTGAAGTTTTGTTAACATCTGCACCACGCTGTAATAAAAATCTCGCTACATCAACATGATTATTTTTTACCGCTATTTGTAATGGCGTAGAACCATCACGAATAATATGATTAATATCTGATTTTTTTTCGAGTAAAATCTTAACGGTTTCAAGATGTCCATTTTGAGCGGCCATATATAAAGCCGTTGCACCAGTCATAGGTTCTGTTATATTAACATCTTCGCCATAAGCAAGAAGAAGCTCAACGACTTTACTATGACCATTATAGGCAGCTATATGAAGTGGAGCTATTCCATCTTTCCTCGCTGATTTAAATGCAGCACCATGTTCTATCAGCCATTTTACTACTTCTATATGCCCCTGTTGTGCAGCTTTAAAAAGCGGTGTTTCTCCCTCATTGTTAATTTTATCGATGCTAGATTTTGATTCATTACTTAATGCTTCAACTGTATTAAGATGCCCATTTTGGGCTGCCATACATAATGGCGTATATCCATCTTTTGTGGATTTATCAATATCAGGTTTTTTAGTAAGTAAAACTTTTAAAGAAGCAATATGTCCCTCTTCTGCAGCAACAAAAAGAGGAGTTGCATCTTGATAATTCGGTTGATTAACATCTGCTTTGGAATCAATCAAAAGCTTTACAATTTCCGCATTATCTTTAGCAACTGCTGATAAAAGCGCTGTTGTACCTATCCCCTTATCTTTTTTTTGTATTGAATAGTCAACCTCAGCTTTATGTTCCAGTAAAAATTTTGCTATTTCAACCTGGTCTTCCTGAGCAGCAGCAATAAGCGGATTACTTTCATCATTGCTTTTTTGATTAACATCAGCTTTGTGATCCACTAATTCTTTAACAACATCAATGCAATCTTCTTTTGCTGCAATCATTAACCAACTATAGTTATGTAGGTCTGTAAGCTTTGCTTTCTCTGGTGTAACCTTATGCATGGTTTTCCAAACATCATCGTCTTGACATGTAGTTAAGCTTAGTAACGTTTTTTCTTTTGAATCATGATGACAAAAAACCTCGGTTGCTAATGGTACACTGTCATTAGTAAAAAAAGCTCTCATCACCCATGCACTAAGTTTATCTAAATTGTTTGTTGGTTTATCGACAAGTATGAATTGATTGGCATCAATAACCCGCCAGGCCTGTATATCGGGTTCATAACTTACCATAATGGTATGGTTCCCGCTGGCTAACAAAAATGTAACGGGCAATTCTAGGTTGTGTTTTGTGAAATTTTTTGTAAGCAGCTCGAAGTAATTTTTAAGCTCATTATTGTTATATAAACCACTCCACTTACGCAGACTGGAAATGGCCGGAACTTCAATGCCATCTTTTTGTTGAGTGAGTGATTTAGGCAATACTTTAGGAAAAGTAAGCGCGGCATCTTGACACTTAGGAAGCGTGTTACCATACTTTGATGCGATTTTTTCAATCAGTGTTACATCAGAAGAATACTCCCCCACTTTGGGAAGATCTGCATAAATTGCTTCAACCTCAGCTATTTTAAATGATTTAGAATTTATTGTTTCATTCTCAACCCAATAAGCTGTGAGTACATCATATTTTAATACCATAGTTAATGTACGGTCTTCCATTTTCTCCAGTGTAGGCGCACTGTCAGACATCAAAATATGACTATATTGTTCGGGAAGTATTTTATTTCCGAATAACTGAGGAAAGTTTGTTGGTTTATAACCTAAAGAAAGATCTTGAAAAAATTCATCTATCGAAAGTAAATCACTTTCTTTTATAGATAGTTTTTTATCTTCATTGATGAACGCATCACTAAGTTCCTGGTAATAAGCTTTACTTAAAGGGTTATCTAAATATTTATTTTTGATAGCAACTCTTACTTTTTCATGCAAATTTTCTTGTACTTTTTTTGCAGCTTCAATTGCTTCATGAAGTTTACCTTTTTCTATTTCTTCTAGTAATTTTATTCTTCGATGAAATGTTTGAATATCTCTCGCCATAACAGCTTGAGCGCCCATGATAGCGACACCAAAACACATGCCTTTCTTGCCTATAGGATATTTGCATTCGTCAATTTTATTTACAAGCTGCTGGTGTGTTAGCATTTGTTAAACTTCTTTTCTTTATTAAAAACTTGTGGATTTGAACGAAGCATTATCACCCTCGGTTTGCTAAAATGTGCGTATCAATTGATTGAGCGTATTGTATTTGTTTTGAACATCCTGGTAAATACGTAGATTTTACGTATTTACTGTTAAATATCTTGAAACATATATAATATTATTTATTACTGTAATATATTGAAAAATCTGAGACTTCCGGTCATTGTACTTTTTCCGCAGAACCCCAACTATACCTTTAGGTTTAGTTGGGATTCATTATTTGTTATGTTCTTTATATTTAAAAACCAGGGCGTGCAACTAACTGTTTGGACTGTTGCATAGCAGCTTGATCAATCAATTCAACACAATCCAGATATGCACTTCCTTTAGCGCTATTACGATTCCTATTTATTGCCATATCTCGAGCAGTTTCACCTTGATCGTTTCTACAATCTAAATCGATATTATCAAATTGCAATAATGTTTTTAAGATATCTAAATTATTTTTATGCCAATATCTACAATAAACAGCATGCATTAATGCTGTGAGGCCGCCTTTGCTTTGTTCATTAATATCAACTTTAAAATCATTTATTAGCATTAGGATGATATCTTTTTTCGCATTATTTAAAATAGCCTATAATATTGATTATAGGCTATTTACATGAGCACAATTTTATGGCATATTATCCCATAAGTCTATGATATTTCTTTAATAATTTTTCAGTTGAATTGGCAGTGCGTTTGGCCTATAATGACTATATCCAAGCCCGCCACGCCTCTCAACGATGCGCACCAGGTGGGTTATTTTTTATGGATAAGAAAAAAAAGTTTGGCAAAAAATCGTTATTAATCAATGATCAAATTGATCTCCTAACCAAACGTAAACTCAGAATAAATAATTTAGATCAAGCTCGTTTTTGTTTAGAAACTGTCGGCTATTATCGTTTATCTGCATACTTTAAACCTTTTTTAGTAGAAAACGATAATGATGATCATCTCTTTAAACCTGACTCAACTTTTGAACAGATATGGCAAATCTATGTTTTTGATAGAGAACTTCGGTTACATCTTTCTGATGCACTTGAAAGAATAGAAATCGCATTGAGAGCCGCATTAACTAATGTTTTGTCAGAAAAATATGGCAATCTTTGGTATCTTTCAAAAGAACCATTTCAAGAAAGCTGGATTAAAAGCAAGCCAGATAAAACCAAAAAAAAGAAAATAAGCTCGCATCAGTATTTTGTAAATGAAATTAAGAAAATCTGCAAAGATAAAAAAGAAGATTTTTTAAAACATTACTATACAAAATATCATCACCCTGACTACCCACCTAGCTGGATGATGATGGAATGCTTATCATTTGGAAAATGTACTAGTTTATTTAATAATTTAAAAGAATTAAAAGATAAAAAAATGATAAGCAAAGTCTTTGGCTTTCACGCGAGTGTTATGATTTCAGTTTTAGAGCCTCTTCGTTACACAAGAAATATTTGTGCTCATCATTCGCGCCTATGGAATAGATGGTTTGTATACTCGCCTAAGCACTTTGAAGCATTAAGTAATCTTAAATGTTCCCAGAATACTTTTCATATGCAGGCTTATGTAATTGATAAATTGAACGAAGCAATTTCGCCAGGCTCTAAGTGGAAAGAAAGATTATTTCATTTATTTGAAAAATATTCTAAATATGTTCCTTTTGAACATATGGGATTTCAATCTGACTGGAAAAATGATTTATTTTGGAAATAGCAAAACGCCATAATGCCGCCAAAAACCCGTCATATGCAGTTATAGGTGATTAAATGAAAAAACTTATACCCTATCCTCTTATTGATACAGTCGAGCCAACTCAAATACCTATTCATTTAAACTCATTGGAAAATTACACTATTCGTGATTTTGAAACTGTTTGTCAATTTCTACGCCTTTACAACGGAAATCAAGCAACATTTCTTAATTATCGAAAGGAAATCGAACGGTTATTACATTGGTCTTGGCTTGTTACAAAAAAATCCATACTTGAACTCCGACGAGAAGATGTAGAAAATTACATTAAATTTTGTCAAAAGCCATTAAAATCATGGATTGGTTTAAAAACTGTAGCTCGATTTATCACAAAAGATAATAAAAAATTACCCAATCCAGAATGGCGGCCGTTTGTAACAACCATTAGTAAATCAGAAATTACTAAAGGTAAAAAACCAAATAAAGATGACTATTCTCTCTCCCAAAAATCAATTAAAACAACTTTTGTCATCCTTGGAAGTTTTTATACTCATTTAATTAATGAAAATATTTTAGAAATTAATCCTGTACTACAAATAAGGCAAAAAAGTAAATTCTTTCGCAAACAACAAACAACCTCAACAATTCCATGTCTTTCAGAATCTCAATGGAAATGTCTTATTAATACGACATATAAAATGGCAGAGCTAAATCCTGATAGATATCAAAGAACATTATTTATTATTACTGCAATGTATCTTATGTATTTACGTATTTCAGAATTGATTGCGAGTGATCGCTGGATACCCGTGATGGGGCATTTTCATAAAGATGGAAATAACAATTGGTGGTTTACGACAGTCGGGAAAGGAAATAAGGAGCGACAAATTACGGTTAGTGATAGCATGATTGATGCACTTAAAAAATGGAGAAAACATTTAGGACTTTCATTGCTGCCCTCTCCTAATGAAACTTATCCACTTATTCCTAAGTCAAAAGGACAAGGAGCCGTATCAAGCATTAGAATGATAAGACAACTGATTCAAGAATGCTTCGATGAAACAACAAAAGAATTATTTCAAAATGGTGAAAAAGAAGATGCCTCAATTATGTCGGAAGCTACCGTTCATTGGTTACGACATACCGGTATTTCAGATGATATTAATAAACGCGGGAGACCCATCATTCATGTAAGAGATGATGCTGGGCATGCGAGTATTGCGACTACTGACAAATATAATAATAGTACTCTTAAAGAACGACATTTTTCCGGTAAAAAGAAGAAAATATATGATTAGATAATGACTCTAAAACAATCTCGTAATTTTTGTGCCAATTTAATCTGATATCTCATATAATGTTTTTAAATTTTTACACCTATTGTGATATGAAATCCTATTGAATAACCTTTAAAAGATAAAAGATCAGGAAGGTTATATTTTCTTCTCAATTGCAATAAAGAGGGTGAATCAACTAGAAGTACATAATAAGTTTTCTGACCAACGAATAAAAATAACTATCCTTATCTTACTTCCGAAATGTTTTTTTATGTGGAAGTACCTCAAGATTGTTTAAGCATGTATTTAATAAAGATTGAATTTCTTTTTGTTGAATACTATTTTTAGTGTAAATTAAATCAGCTGCATCTCGCGCACAACGTATCGCGGTTAGAGCATCATCCCACATTTCTAACCCTATTAAGCAAAGTCCCTTTAAATGATAAGCATCATGATAAAGCTTTGGTGGCGATCCTTTTTCATGAGAAAGTGGATAAGGATTTGATTCTAAATGCTCTGATATAAATTCATTTATACATTTTAAGGCTTCTTGATAATTTTTTTTGAAATAATGATTTTTTGCATCAGTAAATGTTTTCATGGGGATCCTCTCAAAATGCCCACGATGAAACGTAGGGAAAGATGAAGGAAAATCTTGATAAAAATCGGGGGCTTTTTGAGTCAAGCTTGTAGTTCTTGGACCAAACATCTCGAGTTCCCAAGCCTTTTCCCTTGCTTCTTTCATAAGCTCATAAGGGCCTTTACGTTTAAAAGTTTGATTTTCTAATTCATCCTTTAAAGATTTAAATTTTGGCTCAAACTTACATAGATATGTTATTAATGGCTTCATGTCATGTTCTGATACCATAAGTCTTGTGATGGCAATTTCAGATTCAGTACAACTCAGGTTACTATTGATGCCTTGATCAAATTTTTTAACTTTATCTGAAAAATTTCCTGAAATAAAACAAAAATGCTCGTCACATTCCATTGCCGTAATTTTTTCACTGTCTAAAACAAATTTTTGTCTTTTTGGTTTTTTTACTGAAAACATAGAATAACGCCTTTTAATAAAACTTTTATCCACAATTTCTGTGGATACACTCGTTGATAACTTGCTATAACGCCCATCACACATAGTCCGGCGAACATTGATCAAACAGTTATCTCAAAACTTAATTTCTTGATCATTCCCCACTTCTTTTTCATGTTCATTCTTATCTGATAATGTAGACAAGTCCACATCTAAGCCATAAAACAAATCACTAAAATCTTCTTTGGCTTCCTGCTTTTTATCGAACCCATAAAATAAATCAGCATACCAGTCAGGTACATTTTTTTCTAGCTTATTTTGCAAATCCAACTCAATGCGGTTGTGAGCCCTCATCGGATGCTTTTATCCGCAGCGCGATAAGCTCCCAACAACAGGCAAAAAAATACAAAAAACACCAAATACCAATACCCTTGACATACTCACCAACAGTGTCTTCGACCATACCGCCAACCGCAATGACGATGATAGTAATGATTACGATAGTAATGATTACGCCAGCACACCTTGTGTCCTGCATACAAAACACCATGATGATAGTGCGCAGGAACCCATCTACAACCAGCCTCAGCAATATTAAGTACAGTCATAAGGCTAAAAGTACAAAACAACGTGACTAAAAAAATATATATTTTATTTTTCATAACACGCCTCCTCGTTTTAGAAATCAAAAATTACAATTTTTAGACGACGCATATTTCATCCGACTTAATGCGGTTTTGAGAATTTCATAATACTAACCTCCCAAATCTTGTACTTATTATTATATACCATTAATGAGGTCAATATATTTACAAAATTACGAAGATTGATTAAGCTCAGAAATAAGAGCATAATAATCAGGTATATATAAGTAAAAAATTAATCCCAATAATGCTCTTAAAACAATTGGAATCTTGTATTAACTAAGAGGATCATTCATTGACTGAAATCTTTTTGATTTTCATTGGTGCAGGTTTTGGAGGCGTGCTGCGTTATTGGATTTCTAATGGTGCCTACTTGTTACTGGGCCGGCAGTTCCCTTATGGCACATTAGTTGTCAATGTAAGCGGATGTTTTTTGATGGGATTGCTCTTCGTCTTAACTTTAGAGCGACTTGATAGCATAGGGCCACAGATTAGAGCGTTATTACTTATTGGGTTATTGGGTGGCTACACAACTTTTTCTTCTTTTTCGATAGAAACTATCAATTTATTTGAAAATGGAAACTGGGCAGGCGCAGTAATGAACATATTCTTTAATACTTTTATATGTATTCTCGCAACTTGGACCGGTATCATTGGAGGAAAGAATTTATGAAATTGAAAAAGCTTTAGAATATTTAGTGACCCTTGTAAAACATGAACACATTATTATATGGGAAGCTAAGGCAAATGCTTAATCAGGCAATTTGGAGGGGGTTTTAACCCAATTAATTAAGCCTCCCTCATGTAAGACTTCAATTTGTCGTTTAGACAAATGATGGGTAATACTCGAGCTCCAGCAGGAAGAATTTCATCTGTTGAGATATTATCTCCCATTTTTAATAATTAGGAGAAGAAAATTAATGGATATTCATAAATCTGAACTGATTTCAGCACAAAAATCTAAATACTTACTTTTAATTCTGTTTTTTTTATTATTTATCAGTTCCTTTTTTGTAATCCCAAACGGGGATTCGTTTTATTATTGGGAGTGGGGAAGGCACTTAGAACTATCTTATTTTGATGGCCCACCCATGATTGCCTATGTTATGCGATTTTTTAATAGTGTATTCGGGCATTATATTCATGCCATTAATTTTTTAGGTTTGATATCTCTTTATATAACCTTATTTTTTATTTATAAGAGCAGCAAATTGATAGAGGATGATACCCATTTCGCAGCAATGACATGTCTTTTGTGGATACTATCGCCACTCATCATTCAGTTTTTATTTCTATCAGTAACTTACGATAACGCCATGATAGTCACTTGGGCAGCATCCATTTATGTCATTATTCGATATATTAGATTTAATAAAACAATAGATATTTATTTCATTGGTTTATGTTTTTCCTTACTTATGCTTTCAAAATACACTGGCATTATATTAATTATTTCCTTTTTGTTATTTATGATACTACATCCAAAACATTGGGGATTTTTTTTAAATAAGCACAGCTATTTTTCAGCTATACTTTCTTTAATTTTGTTTAGCCCCGTTATTTTTTGGAATTTCCAACATAATTGGGTTTCTTTTACCTATCAATTAAACGCGCATCTCAATACATTACCGCCATTTGTTTCACTGTGTGGTCATTTTTCAAGAATCGTAGAACAACTTAATCTATTACTGATAGTTCCCATCGTGGCATTATTTTTTTGTTACAAGGACATTCAAAAAAATGAATGTTTGCGATTTTTGTACGTAACATTTTTGTTTAGCATACTCTTTTTTCTTTATCTTTCTTTGCACCATAAAATAGCAAAACATTGGCTGCTTCCTATAACTATTTCGAGTGTTATTATTTATGGCCATATTTTATTTCAGTTTCGTCTGCGCAAATTATTTTTACTAACATGCATTGCTTATTTGGGCATTGTTATTTTTTTCTTAATAAGCTATCTTTTTTTTCATGCCGCCATGGACAAATCGTATCATGATCATCTTTTAGTTATGAAATCACGCCCGATTTATGAAAAATATCATTTACCTATTGTGACAACGAGCTGGAGATTAGCTTCATCATTGGCATTTTTTTTACCTAATAAACCACAAGTTTATGCATTAGGGTGCGGGCCTGAAAATGAATACAATATGTGGAATAAAGCATTTTTAAGTGGAATACGAGATAAAAAAATAAATGAAGTTCTTTATTTTGATTATTACCCACAATCAAATAAAATATCGACTTGTGTAAAAAAAATATTTACAAATTGTGAATTATTGCAATCGTTAACGACTGTTAGCCAAAAAACCACTCGTGTGAGAGCCTATCGATGTTATAACTAAAACGTTCTATTATGTCAAAAGCATAGGCTTATCATTTATTAAAATCGTTTCGTTACTTTGTGACAATAAGGATTTTTTCCTGTTTTTTCATAATAACTTTGATGATACGTCTCTGCCGGCCAAAAAATACTGATCGGCAATAATTTTGTTACCACAGCATATCCATGCTTTTTAAGCAGTTGAATTAACTTTTCTGCCATAGTCTTTTGGGCCGTATCATAATAATAAACCATGCTTAGATATTGACTGCCTATATCTGGCCCTTGACCCTTTTGTTGCGTTGGATCATGTATTTCAAAAAAATGTCGTAATATATCTTCATATGAAATTTTTTGTGGATCATATAACACTCGCACGGCTTCTACATGGCCTGTTAATCCACTGCATACTTCATCATAAGCAGGGTTTTCTTGATGGCCTCCGGTATAACCTACCTCTGTTCTTAATACGCCAGTGAGTCGTCTTAAGTAGTGCTCAACGCCCCAAAAGCATCCACCTGCAACGATAGCTTCCTCAGTATCTAATACTTCACTATTTGGAATAAAATCTAAACTTATAGAATTTACACAATGGCGTATATTTTTATCTGTTAAGCTTTCTCCATAAAAAACATGTCCAAGATGGGCATGACATCGGGCACACACAATTTCCATCCGTTTGCCGTCTTTATCAAGACGTTCTGCTATTGCATTTGGAATATATTCATCAAAACTTGGCCATCCACAATGGGAATCAAATTGCATAGAAACCCGAAATAACGCTAATCCACACCCTCGACATAAATACGTACCTGCGCCAGGCGGATGATGATATGTTCCAGAATTTGGCGGTTCGGTGGCCTGATTCCTAATCACATTTAATATGACAGAAGGCAAGCTTTGATCTTTAATCATCAAATTTTTCCTTTTATTGAATAATCCAACCGATACTACATTAATTGAAGAATCAGTTTTGAGGCCATTTATTTTAGCAGATGATGAAAATTTACGACATAACAAATTATTCTATAATTTTCAATTAGTTATAAAATACCACATAATTCCGGATTGAAATAGTTTTTTACTCTTTATCTACTATTGTATTCTATTTGAGCATTAATTATGCTAAAGTGTGCGTTTATTTATGACTAAAACTGGTTAAATAGATATGTATTTCCTTAATAAAGATTCATTGATCACGGATTCTAATGAGACGAGCATTTTAAAGTACTTACCCGGGTATATTCTTTGCATGGATAAGGATAATCGTATTAATTATTATTGCAATGAACGTTGTGCCTATATCATTGGTTATGATAAAACCGAGGATGCTTATGGGGTTCCCATTGAAAATGTGCCTTGCAAAATCACCGAATGTGCTGATATTTATAAGCTTCAAAATAAACGGGTCATAGACGAACGAACCACATTGAAAATTCTTGATATTCATCCTTACCGAAATGATGAAATTAAAATAATCTACACAAACAAATCACCTCTCATCGACAAAAATAATAATGCTATAGCTACTATCTTTCAAGGTTTTGAAATGTCTCATCTTGATCCGTATCTTATTTCCAGGATCATAAATAATGATAAAAAATATTTTGATAAAGATTCTCTTAATCACAGAAATTATATAATAACAAATTCATTTTTTTCACAATTAACAGATCGTGAAAATGAATGTTTATATTATTTAGTGAGAGGTAAGACTGCCACACAAATAGCATCGATTATGTTAATTTCAAATCGAACTGTTGAAAAACATATATCTAATATTAAGTTAAAATTACATTGCCATACCAAGTCAGATTTAATTGAAAAAGCGATGAATGAAGATTTTATTAATTACATTCCTGAAAGGCTATTTCACAAAAATCTTTTGAATTTATCAATTATTATTTAATTTCCCGTCGTGCGATCACAATAAGCGATCGTATCAATATACCGCAATGCATGAGCTTGATATTAAAGTAGTACGTATTTTTTACGTATTTACTATTTTTGACAAGCTATATAAACTACGCTGTTAAATGAAAATAAAGAATAATGAACATTTTAACGTACTTAATTAGCAAAACGAGAATCATATGCAAAGCTACAGCCCCCTTACTACAGCTATTATTGCTGGTGATGAAAATGAAGTGAAAAACTTGTTGGAAAGAAAAGCTAATGTTAACGCTGTTGAAGAAGATGGTAACACACCATTAATATTTGCTGCAGATTATCAGCGTTTAAATATCATTAAAATGTTACTAGAATATAAGGCCGATGTTAATCACATAAATTGTAGAGAGGATATGAGAACTGAGACAGCATTATCTGCTGCTATTCATGGTGGTGATGATACTAATATTGTTAAATTATTGTTGGAACACGAAGCAGATATCAACGGTGGATATATCCCATATCTAAATAATGCTGCTATCTATGATAGAAAAAAAATCGCCAAGATGTTGTTAATAGAATATAAAGTTGATATTAATGCGACAGAAAGAGGAAACAACACTGCCTTGATAAACGCTGCTTCAATGGGATCACTCACTACTTTAAAAGCACTGTTGAAATTTAAAAATATTGATATTCACTATAAAAACTCTTCGGGTAACACTGCTCGTGATAAAGCGGCTAAATCAGGAAATTATGGAATTGTAGAAGTACTAGATGAAGCAATTTCCTTTAGAAAAGAACAAGAAGCATTAAACCTTGAGATTCAAGCTGCGTATAAAAATGGCATGGATGATTTTATGCATGATAGATATGACCAAGCCATTGAAAAATTGACTAGATGTATGGAGTTATCACCTCACATTTCTGAGTATGATCTAATCCGTGGTATTGATGATAGAGAGAAAAATATCACCTATACTCAAGCTACACTGATTCAATTAGCTCCCACTATTGCCGATGCCTATTTACAACGCAGCATTGCTTACTCCAGGGTAAACAAGATCCCTGAATCTATGAGTGACTTTTATATGTTTATCGAATTAAGTGATCACATCTACAATAAAGTTGAATTTCCAGGTATAAAAAGCTTAGATGAAAAAATTTTAGTAGAAATTTTTAAATATTCTGAATCTTATGAAAAGTTAAAACCCTATTTATCATTTAGTCAGCGTTTCGAAGCCTGTGGTACTAGTACCATACCTGAAATGCTTCAAAATTTCATCGATCCTATTACGACTACTATCATCAATGATCCGGTCGCTGTTTCATCAGGCCAAACATACGATAGACAATCACTTATCAAGTATTTTGCTGCACATGGTAATCCACCTAGTCTTCCAGATCCTATAACCAAGGATCCGATAAAATATAGTGAATTAAACAATAAAACTAATATAGCAATTAAGAACACAATTGATCGATTAGTCACCGAATTAGAACAGTCACAGAAGTCACGGCTTGTTCTAGAATCACAACAATCACAAGAGATCAGAAGAGAAAATCGAACAAGAAGACCCAGTTTTACAGAAGAAATGAAACAGCAAAATGAAATGAGACGAGAAGAGACAGCATTAGCACAACAGGCTACTACCTCATCGTCAGCCAGTACATCATTTAATCATTAAAAATCGAATGTTTTTTGGATGAAGCCGACCAAACATTGCTGTGAATTTTTGTATACATGCGCAGTTGGCCCGTTCTTTCAAAGCACGTCAACGACAACTCAAATGCCTCGAGAAGACTCAGTGATGGACATTAAGCCAGCGGAATCTGATAGCGTTGTTAAAGAAAATATGGTCACAGCTCGCCGCGGCTTCTGCAGCATTCTTTAATTGCTTATCTAAAACCAGGATCAAAGCCGGCCATTGGCCACTAAAGGCCAAAAGCCAGCTTTGACCCTGAAAGATGATTTAAAATTTATGCTCGAAAAATCAAAAAAAACAATTTGACAGAAATATTCAAGAATGGCAATATTCTGAATTCAGAGCACCACCACCATCTTATCTTCAATATCCCCAATATTATCCTAATGCAGTACAAAAATAACATCTTCGAATCAATTGAGCGAATTGAAGCATATTTTTTACGTTAATGACGTATATCTATGTTTTTTGTAACCGATGCTCAGGCACCTATAAATTCAAACTAATAAGGAAATAAAATGAAATCAGTAGAAAAAAGTATTGGCTATCCCTTTGAGTTAGTCGCAGGTAAGGGGTTAGGATATAACATTCAAGAAAATCGAACAAAATTTCCTTTTTCACAACGAGCCTATGGTCAAGCAAAGCTTCAATATACGGCGAATGTTGTTACGGGAAACTTGGTCGCAGAAGATAGAAGTATCTGCATCGATGATATCGGCTCACCTTTTCAAATAGGCTATACCTATAATAGTTTGGCTAACAATCATGCAACTGCGTGGAAGTTAAATGCGGTCAAAAAAATCAAAATAGAAGAAGACGCTGGGTGGTTCTCATACTTCAATAAAAAAGCCCCAAACATAAGTATGCTTGAATCTGATGGACATGAAATAAAGTATATTTTAAAAGAGGACGGCTATTATTACGCTGAAGACTATGTTAAAGGACGACCTTATATAAAATTTGACTCCTCAAAAAATCAATATCAACGACTTGACCCAAGCTCTCATATCACTGAAATTTTTGATATGAAAGGCAATCTTGTCGAACACATGGATGAAAATCAAAACAAAACTCAGTATCAATACGATGAAAAAACTGGCGAATTAAAGGTTGTTATGCTTCCCAGCGGTAAAGCATGTGAAATACGACATGAAGGTGACAGCGTTAATCTTTATCTAGTTGAGATAGATAAAAGCAAAAAATTACTTCACTCCTACCATTTCAAAAATGGTAATTTGGAATCAAGCTGTACTTCTGATGGTTATAAAACACACTATGAATATCATGCAAAAGGAAAATTAGCAAAAGTTAGACAATCCGATGGCTCCATCATAGAATTTGGCTATGATGAAATTCAAGGTAAATTGAATGATATTCATGTTGGCGACGATCCAGCTAAAAATCTTTACCGTTTTACATATGAAAAAGATAGAACTGTCTTTACAGATGCATCAGGTTCAACAACCACCCTCACCTTTGATGAAAAAGGCTATGCAAAAGAGTTTCGCCAAGCCGAGATGGACACTACTCATTATGAATATACCCTTGAAGGACAGCCGGAAAAAATTATTTATCCTGACGGCAGCCAGGAAAGTTTCAGTTATGAAAATAAATCCTGTCTTTTGAAGCAACATATTCAGCGCAATAAAGAAACGATTGACTATCAATATAGTCCAGAAGAAAAAAACTCTTTTTCTCAGCTCATTTCTAAAGGATCTATGACTTCAGGTAAAACTCGTTACGTTTACGAGGGTCCCCTACTTCGTTTTATCATAAGTCCGGAAGGCTTTGTAAAAGAATTTGATTACACTGATCAAGCTTTCATTAAGAATGAATTTGCCTATTATAGCGATACATTTACACAAAGTGATATACCTGATCTCCATACAATGGAAGATTGGAAAAAATGTAAAGAACGATTAGCAAATAGAACTCATATTTCATATGAACATAATAGCCAAGGCCAGGTTATCAAACAAATTGCCTATGGAGAATCGAAGAATGACGATGCTGTGACTTGCTATCGTTATGATCATCTAGGCCGTATTATTTATAAAAGCGTTAAAACCGATAAGAATACATGCTTAGAAAGTACATTTACCTATAATGATAATGGAGACTTAACAACAACCTCAATTGGTCAAGGGCCTGGTAAAACAACTGAACATTCTTACATGGCTAATACCATCAAAACGACTCATCCCAATGGATCTTATGAAATAGAAACATTTGATGCTCGAAATGTTTTAGTTAAAAAAGTCATCCATCCGAATGATGGCACACAGGAAAATGAAATAAATTTCCAATGTGATAGCGATGGACGTGTTCATGTATTAACTGCGCCCGACAATATTCAGACACGCCAATTTTACGATAACCAAAATCGTCTTCGATTTACTTTATCTCCGCAAGGTAAACTAACGCAACTTAATTACCATACGCAAAATCGTTACCATACAAAAATTGAATATGCTGATGAATATAAGACTTCTGATACCACGACAATTGCTCAATTAGAGCAATGGGTCACCCATGCAGATAAGAGTAATGCCCGATTCACCTCATCTTTTTTCGGTTTGAACGATAAAATACAATTTTCTATCGACGCAGAAAATTACCTCACTGAAAACCAATACGATTCACAAGATAACTTAATTAGCGTTATTAAATATGCCGCTCAACTCACTGACATTGAATTAGAACAACTGAAAAATGGTATTGCACTTTCGCGTGAACCTAATCGCCTACAAGATAAAGTCATTACCTATTATTATAATAAAGACAACGAGAAAATTGGTGAACATGATGCGCGCGGTTACTTAACAGTTTTCAACAAAGATCCGCTTGGACGATTAACTGAAACCATCACTTATCAAACACCGATTCCAACCATTTCAAAAACCTTAGAACAACCTAATGATTGCAAAAATTCAACTGTACATACTTACTTTTACTACAATCAACTTAATCAATGCACTCTCGAAGTTGATGCTGAGGGATACATTACAACACATTGTTATTTTGATGATGGCCAAAAGCAATCAAGCATACGATATGAAAACAAGGTTGATCCGTCTTGGCTAGATAGAACTAAACCACCCATTCCACAAAATTCATTATTCGACAATGATGATAAAACCACCTATGCATATGATGGTCTAGGTCGATTACAAGAAATAGTCACATCATCAGGTAAGGCGACTCGCTACATTTATGATGTCATGGATAACATTTTAGAAACCTATAGCTATGATCTAGACGCAGATTTTACTGAACAAAAACAATTAGGTGACATTTATCGAGGACATGCCGCTCAATTTAATGGATTAAACCAGATTACCGCTGAAGCTAATGCTAACGTATGCGAAAAATTAAAACTTATTTCTCTCAATAATTGTTTAACTGATGAAGAAAAAGAAACACAAAAAGCAGAACTATGGAAAAATCATTCGACTCGTCACCAATACAATGCGACTGGGTTAAAAATTAAAACCATTGATTCATTGGGTCACGCTACTTTGTATTACTATGATCAAGATGGAAATTGTCGATTAACCATTGATCCCATGGGCGCTGTAAGTGAAAAGAAATATAACACATTTGGTGACATCATTGAAGAATGCCAATACTATCATCGAATTGATTTAAGCCAATTACCTCTGTCGAAAGATGGGTATATCCATGATGCGCTTCAAAACATCATAAAAAAAGATCCAGCTCGTGATGTGGTCACGAAGTTTGAACGCGATAAACGTGGCCAAGTTACTAAAAAGATCGACCCAGAATTCCATCATTCGATTTATACATATGATGCTTTTAAACATTGTATTAGCGAACAATTACCCATTAGTCATTCAGACCCAAGTCTACATATTAATCATGAATTCGATGCCTCTGATCATGAAATTAAAAAAACAATTAAACCACTTAATGAAGCGAATATCATTGTTGAAATGAAATATGATCACTTCTCAGGTGTTATGACTGAATTAAAAGACGAATTGGGTGCGAAAACTGTCTTTAAACCCGACAATTTAGGTCGTGTTACTCAAGTTGATAAAGAAGTTGAATCGAATCAATTTATAACGGAGCTTACTGAATTTGATGCCTTCTCCCAAATCACTAAAGCCACAAATGCCAACCATCAAACGACGGACATTCGATATGATCAAAAAGAAAGAACGACCACCATTTATTCACCTGAAGATTCATTAGAAGTTCTAACAAAAAATATATTTGGCGAGCAAGTTCAACGCCTTAATGCTGAATTGGAAATGGAGTGTCATCAACATGCACCTGATGGTCAAGTAACTCTGCACAGTCGCGGTCAAAAAGTCACGAGAACTTTTCATAATTTATTAGGTCAAGAAGAAAAAATAATCGATGCATCAAATATTATCACGCAATTGAACCATAATGCATCAGGACAACTTACTGATCAACTGATCCAATCAGGAGATGAACAAAAACAAATACATCATAAACCTAATGCATTAGGCCAGTCTGAATGTGAAACGGATGCGCTTGGTACTGAAACCTTATTTGAATATGATCGTTGTAGTCAACTAAGTAAAAAAATTATTGATCCTGGTTATCTTAACGTTACCACGGCCTATGTGAGAAATTCGCAAGGTAGTGAGACATCGCGAATAGTCGGTGATGACAAACATTCGGATAATCTTAATATTGCAACAAGCTATGATAATTTTGGGCGCATGCAATCTGAAATTGTTGATCCAAATATCTCTGCTGAAACTAAGGCTCTAAACATTGAGAGCTATGTTGAAAAAGATGCCGCAGGGAACATTATTAAAAAAATCGATCCTAACGGCAATCAAACTCGATTCTATTATAACAAATTACAACAAAAGCGTTATGAATTAAAACCACTGAATGATAATGAACTGATTTTAACGGAATGGTTATACACCCCAACCGGCAAAGTTAGATCAGTCAGGGTTTATCATTCTCCCATTCAAAAAAATGCGATCATAGATAATATAGCTGAGCTTGCAATCTCTGATGATCACCAGGACACGGTGAACTTGTATTATTATGACGCTAAAGATAGGGAGCGATTTCATATCCAGTTATTTACCGACATGGATAAAGATGCGATCCAGGCAAAAGTTTCAGAAAAAAATTATGATCATGCTGATAGAGAAATTGAACAGGTTATGTATAGCCTTCCACTCAATGCAGAAACATATCAATCTTGGGATACTGAGCAATTAAAAAATCAATTATCAAAAAATCCTGACACTGATCGCATTAACTATTTTTTATATGATACCGATTCAAATCTTCGCTTTACAATAGATCAAAATGGACGAGTGGTCGAAAAAATTTATGATAAAACAGGAAAAGTGATTACCCAAATCCAATATGCAACCCCATTGATTGATCATCCTAAAACAATCGATGAAATATCCCGACTCTTCAAAGATGATCATCATCCGCGAAATCAAATTCATCATACTGTGTATGACGCATGGGGTAGAGAAGCTTACACGATTAGTCCGAATGGTGCCGCTACCCGAAAAGATTATGATATAAATGATAATTTAATTCGGGAATGTTTATTTAAAGAAGCTATTTCCCCTGCGCAATCTTACGAAACATTGGTGAAAACCCTTGAAGCTCGTGAGCCTGATCGTAATAAAGATACGATTACTGAGTCAGAATATGATGTGTTAGGTTTTGTTATTAGCACAACTGATGCCTTAGGCCATAAGGATGTGTACCAACGCGATTCCCTTGGCAATTTACTATTACATATCGACCGCGAAGGACATCATCATCGGTATCACTTTGATCGTGCAAAACGTTTAGTTGAAGAAATTTCACCGCCAACCAAGATAGCTATTGTGCAAGAAGATGAAAAAGGAAAACTTAATTATATTGAAAAAGAAACAACCATCACTAAAAAAACAGGATATGACAATAACGGAAATACCACAAGTATTACCGAAGGTATCTTAGAAGGAAACTTACCTGAGGAAATGTTTGCAAATACCCGAGCGATCGGTCTTTCCTATACACCACAAAATCAGTTAGCTATCACTTTCTTATCCGGCATCGATATTCATAAAAAAACCGTATGGAATGAACATGGGAAGGAAATTGTTGAAATAGATGAATCGGGTAATGCCATTTTTCATATATATGATAATGCAGGACGTCTGTTATTTAATGTTGATGCTGAAAATGCTGTTACTGAATACCGTTATAATGCTTTTAATCAACAAACAGCGATAATCAGTTACGCAAAAAAATGGGATACTGATCTAAGCCCATACCATACCACTGGACTATCTCTCGCTAAAATCCGGCATGAATTTAAAAATAATTTAACTCCTGAAGCTATGGATCGAATAAAAGCATTTGAATATGACTTATCGGGAAAGTTGTTAAAAGTAAAAAGCGGATCCATGTTATATTATTCAAATGGAGAGTTAGGTGTTGCAGAGCCCGAGTATACCAAGGAATACAGCTTGCTAGGTGATTGCGTGGTTGAATCAACCTTGATATCTCCTGGGGTATGGTCTAAAAAATATAGTTGGTATGAATATAAAGATCAGCTTGTGGCTGAAGTTGATGAAAATAACTATCTAACACTATACTCATACAATACAGCAGGCAAACTCATCGAAAGAATAGAATTTGCCAATCCCCTTTCAATGACGCCCACTCTTACGACAGAAGTAGAAAACTTAAAAAATTCTATTGAGCCATCTGAACAAGATAGAGTGTATCAATACGAATATGATCGTTTGGGACAAAAGATCACTGAGAAGCTCGTAGGCGCTATCACGGAAAAATTAATCATTGATGAAAATACTTCTAAACCACGTTTAGAAAAACAGCCTAAAACTGATCTTATACGTCGTTTTGAATACAACGCATTAGAACATGAAACCAAAATAACGCATGAAGACGGCGGTATCGAGCAAAAATTTTATGATGCTCGTAACATCAAGGTCGCTGAAACTCAAGTATCACGGCAAGGCATCACGCCCATGACAAAATATAAGCCTAATGCATTTGGCCAAATAGCTGTGACACAAACCTCAACAAAAGGGTGTAAATTTCTTGATGATAAGCACGCTATTCCCGAGTTTATTGAAAATATAGAAGCTAACTTGATACAGACTGTTTTGAAGCATGATAAAAGAGGTTTAATCACTAAAAAACAAGATGCGGAAGGAAATTTATTTGTATTTACCTATACGCCAACTCGCAATATAGCGTGTGAAATGCATGAACTATTTCAATGGCAAAAGCCAAGTGCGCTGGATGAAAAACATTTTAAATACAATAAAAATCATCTTCCCATCAAGACAAGCTTAATCCGTGATGGTATTGTCATTAATGAAACATTTAGCTCGTATAATGTCTTTGGGGACTTTATAGGCGAAAGTAATAATGATCAATCGTGGCAGCGTATTCGCAGAATGGATGCTTATGGCAATAATTGGTTTGCGATTGATGAAGATGGTCCAACGATTAAATTATTTGATTTGCGTGGTGCAGAAACCATGCGTTTCAAATCGCCTAATACTGACCTGAGATCCATTGAATATAAACCTGATGATTTTCAAAAATTATTAGCGGGTGACCCTGCTGACATTGAACACACGGAATCAGTCCGCGACAACAAAGCACGCATCATTGCAAAGAAAATTCCTTTATGGTTTAAAGAAAAGAAATCTTTACCCACGCATAGTTATCACTATGATCGATGGAATAACATCACTCAGGAGATTGATAGTTCCAATCATGCAATCGATTATACCTATAATCATCATGATCAACCTATCCTTCGTGTTCAACCCGAAACAACCGTCGTCGATGAGCATGGAAGTTCTTTTCGTATGAGGCCAAGCAAATCTTACGGTTATGACAGGAAAAGCCGTAATATTGGCTCAACAGACGCTAACTTACATACGCACGGACAAGTTTTGGATGAAGCAGGACAAGTCATTTGTGAAATTTTGGCCGATGGTACACGCGATAATACCTATTGTTTTGATGCGCTCGGCTCTATCATAAGCATTACGGATGCAAATAATAACACCATAACATATCAATACGACAAGCTTGCAAATGTGATTGCGGAATTTCATCCTCTGCCTAATTACAATAAACAATATGAATACGATCAATTGCAGCATCGTATCAGTGATTCAAATATAATAGGTCATAAGACTCGTTACAATCATGATATACACGGCAATGTTATTGAACGTTATTTACCTCTAGGTCAACTCACTCGAACAGTATGGGATCATAACGGATTACCCCTTCAAGTGATTAACCCTGATGGCGACAGCATGAGTTGGGAACGTGATTATTTCGGTAATATCACCAAGCATTTTGATTTAGAAAACAGGGAATATAGTTATCAGCTCAACTTTAAAAATCAGGTTGTGCATCAAACCATGGTCAAAGGCGGCACTTGGACATCTATTGAACCGCATAAAAAAATTTCCTACTATCCCGAAGATTCAAAAAATGAATATCCTAACGTAACTTTTTCGCCAAACCTTGAGACAGCAAAACCGCAGAATATTCATTATACCTATGCCTATGGTTTAATAAAAAGTATAAATGATGAAGGGCTTGGCAAATGTTCGACCTATGAGCACGATGACGAAGGACGCCCTCAGATACTTGACATATCGACAATGGATTCTAAACCCATATCTCTTTATCGTATTGAAACCACGCGAGATGAATTAGGAAGAGAATCCAAGACAACAGATGAACGCTTAGCTCCTTCAAACTTTTATTCTAAGATGTCAGCCACAAATTCCTATGATGCTGCTAATAATCGACGCAATATTAATATCATTGCAACTCCGGCTGGGTATTCCATAGATTGCAAGCCGGAACCCAAAGTCAATGACTCCTGGAATCTTTATGACGAGGCGGATAGAACAAAGCTTAGTGATGGCGTGTTATCTAATGGTCAGGTTCAACTTTTCCCTTCTAAGGGGCTTGCGCTTGAGTATAAAAATGGGCGGCGCGCTCAAGAAAAGAAACTCGATGCCTATGGAAGGTTACAAATTTCTGAAATGGTGACTGATCAGAATAATCGGATAAAGTCCATTCAATTAGGTGGTTTAAAAACTGAAAATGGTTTCTCGTCGGCTGGATATCCAGATTCCTATAGTCTTGTGCCTTATGCAGGTATGGCCATTTTTAATGCCAACGGATGGCAAACAGATCTAACTAACAAAGATGTCAATACGCTTTCTTTTACCAATAGTCAGTATTTTCAGCAAGGCGTATCTCAGGTAGATATCACAAGGTATTTGGGAGACCCTTTTAAAATGGAAAGCAGGGTTAATGAATATCTGCGTACGGATGATTGGCACTTGAATACAGTTAATACCCTTACTATAAACATGAAAGATCCGCAGCACTCAATAAAGGCCACAGCCGGCTTTGCTCATGATTCAAATGGTGTTATCAGCGGAAAATATGGTGCAGCGGATGAAATTATCAGCGGTGATGTACCACCCAATATTGTCGTAGACACGACTCCTGAAGGTTGGTCGATGAACAAACAAATCATGACAACCGTGGTAGATAGACAAACTAATTATTTGCATAACATCGAAGGAGAGCTTAAAGGAGGTTACAGAACTGAATATCAGGAGAGGTCTCCTCCAATTCTTATATATGGTCGGTTTGTTAATAATGAAAAAATAGTTAATAAACTTTTAAGGGCTATTAGTGCTCTCAATTATTCCTCGGCGATTCACGTGTGCGGGAATATAGCGGTATATTTTAGCAAAAATAAGGTTCTTCGGGATCCGGCAGGTAATATTCTATTTAAAATATCTCCGACAAGAATAGAAATTTCTAACCTTCCTGTGATTAAAAGAGTAGGAAGACCTTGGTTTGTAATTGATAGAAAACGCGCTCCTGAATTGACGGATAAGGTTTTGACCGACGCGTTAGCCTTAATTAATTCTAATATACCCGATTTCATGCATCGTTATTCCGCAGAAAATGACATTAAACCTATTGTGAGTGATATTGCACCTTATCCAACTATTTATCCCATTACTACAATGACGCTTCCAAACCAGCCTGCAAAATGCAATCCCTTAGGTTGGGACCATCCGAATCTGTTACAGCAATTAGGTCCGCAAACTTATATCGTCAGACCCGGCGAGACTTTTAAAACCATCGCAAAACATTTGGGTGATAAACATGCCGCCACTCAAATTGCAAATATCAACGGATTTCCTCTTTCATCCAGTGTACCGAAAGCAGGAATGATATTAAGAATTCCACACATTGTTCCCGCAAAAAATAAGGCCTTTAGTCACCGGCCAGACCATGATTTTTTACGTGTTATCGCAGGTAATTTATCCCCTGCTTTTAAAGCGGTAACGATTCCCTATCATCGCAAAAAGCACAATGGGTTTTTAAAATCACTCATTAAAGTCATTGCAATTACGCTTGTCTGTGTAGCAGCACCCGCTCTTGCTACTTTTTTTATTACAACAGGAGGTATAAGTGCTGCTGTTCTAACAGGAGTCTTTGCAGCCATAGGGGACGCTTCTGTGCAGGGGCTTGCTATTGGATTTGGTATTCAGGAACATTTTTCTTTCAATGAAGTGATAGAGACAGCGATAACCGCTGGGGTTACTGGATCATTGTCTGAAGTAAGCTCTTTAGCTTCATTAGGCGAAAACACATTAATAGTGGCGAGTGCTGCTGTAGCAACTCAATTAGTTGAAATGGAGTTAGGCCTTCGTGACAAGTTTGATACAAAAGCCCTTTTAACGCAAATTGCAGCATCCGTAAGTTCTTCACTTATCAATAAAGGACTTAATATCAGCTTACAAAATTCAGGTTTAGCAACAGCAGCAAAAAAAGTTGCCACTTCTACTGCCAATGCATTATTAGGCAGCTCCATCACACATACGCCTATCGATATTCAAAATCTTGCGGCAGACATGCTGGGTACTTACATTGGAGATAACTTAGGCTCAATGTTCAATGGCACTCCGCCTATAAATGATTTGAATCTACCCGATATTGACATCAATCCAAGTGATCCGCGCTGGGGGAAAGAGCTCAGTAAAATGGCGAGTGAACAACGGCAACCAGTTGTTCAGAATGTTAGTAAAGCACATGGATATTTAACAGATCCGGATAGGCAAGAACGATATCGGGGGATGTTTTTTAAACCGATGCCAACATCAGCACCTGCGAGAAATAGAGATCACAAGGATTCAAGTGGTAGACATCCAGCCTATGATTTTGGTAAAAATAATGTTTATCGTGATGCTTTAGAAGAAGCGGCAGCTCGTACGGGTTTTGAGCCTCCTCAGATTGCCGCTATTATTAATGCAGAGGCATTGTGGAAGAATGGTATATGGAATCCATTTTCAAAGAATAAATCATCCGGCGCCCTTGGGTTGACTCAATTTCTAGAAAGCACCTGGATAGGAGAAGCGGAACGCTCAGGAACAGCATTAAATGAATTAGCAAAAAAGAATAAATGGATAAATAATAAAGGTGAAGTGTTTCCAGAAAATCGAAAAGAATTATTAGCGTTGCGCGCTGATCCAAACTTGTCTATTATGGCTGCTGCAGAATACATGAAATACAATATCCAAAAATTAGATGCAAGTGGGCTAATTCCAGCTACTGCGACATTGGATGAACGTATCCAGTATGGCTATATTGCGCACCATGAAGGTTTGGGAGGAGCAAAACGGTTTATAAGAGAGACTATGAGCGAAGATCAAGCTGGTAAACGTCTCTTCAAACAGATAGGTGATGATAGAAAAGCTAAGATATGGCAATCACAATATAAAACAAACGGAAAAGCTTATCATGCTTGGTTTTGGAGCTATACTAAAGATCATGTTGACCCAGAAAGATATAGAATGACAAGAGGAAACAAGTAATGAAAAACCTAAAATCTTACTTATGGTTGATATTTTTTGGAGCTATGTTAACAACAACAGCATGGGGACGAATTGTAACAACCGAAGAAATGACACCTCAGGGAAAAATTGAGGTTTGGGCTTACATTAATTCTCGCGATGAATTATATGAGGGTAACCCTATCAATTATGATGTAATGCTAAACAACAAACTTATTTTTCAACAAAAAGATGGATATTCAATCCACTTTGAGTGGGGAAAACCATTGCATCCTCCATCTGGATTGGTACTTTTAGGATTAGGATCAGGCGATCCGTACTGTGAAAGTTTCTACCGTTTAGTAGATGCAAGAAAATCCGTACCGGTTTATGTAAGCGAACAATTTGGAAATTGTAATCCTGCTACTATCCATGAAGAGGGTGAAAAAGTTATTTTTTATTTCCAGCAATCCTATGAAAATCCAGAAATAGCCTACAGTTACACAAAAGAGGCAAGGCTTCAAAAAATTCCAGTAACAGCAGCTATGCGGAAATACCCACACCCATATTAAAAGAAACAAGTAATGAAAATTTTAAAGTCATATTTTTTTATAATATTTTTAGTATCAATGTTAACAACAACAGCATGGGGACGAATTGTAACAGCCGAAGAAATGACACCTCAGGGCAAAATTGAGGTTTGGGCTTACATTAATTCTCGCGATGAATTATATGAGGGTGACCCTATCAATTATGATGTAATGCTAAACAACAAACTTCTTTTTCAACAAAAAGATGGATATTCAATCCACTTTGAGTGGGGAAAACCAATAGATCCTCCATCGGAATTGGTACTTTTAGGATTAGGATCAGGCGATCCGTACTGTGATAGTTTTTACCGTTTAGTAGATGCAAGAAAATCAGCACCGCTTTATGTAAGCGAACAATTTGGAAATTGCAATGAGGCTATTGTCCATGAAGAAGGGAATAAAGTTATTTTTTATTTCCAGCAATCCTATGAAAATCCAGAAACAGCTTACAGCTATACGAGAGAGGCAAGGCTCCAAAAAATTCCGGTAACAGCAGCTATGCGGAAATACCCTATACCTGGGACTCTACCTGACAAACAGACATAAGATTAATGCTAAAATACCCTACTCCGATGTTTATTTGTAAGAATTACAAGGTCAAGTCTAAACATAGGTAATCGCCAATGTTTAGACCCCACTTACCTCTTTACCTCCCTCAGACTTGACTCCACTTACTCAAAACAAATTTACCAACAAGGACTTTTATGATTCATGTTAATTTTAAATATATTCTATTTTTTGCTATTTTTTTGCTTACCTCCTGCGCCACTATTCCACCCCGACATGCACTAAATGATGACGATAAGAGAAATATTCACTCTAATAATATTTTATTGAATAGCAACCAACATGAGATTGTGATGCGGCATAATAATTGGTTTGATTCCGATTTACCTGATCCTCATTTACCAATGCCTAGTGGACCAATTGTTCCTCAAGCAGGAATTACATCATTTCCACCTACTGTGCTGATAGTTAAAGGTATTCAGTCTCATCTAGGATCAATTGCAATATCACCAATAAGATCCACGATAAAAGATTTTGATTTCTTGAAAACATTTAACGTCGAGATACAAAACACCGTAGCCAAATTGCCTTGGTTGAAAGTAAAAAAACAAGTAATTAAATACGACTTGAAAAGTAAAGAGTCTGAAATTGTTGCAGATGCAAACGAAAATACGACTTTATTTATCGGAACAACTTATGCTTTAAATTCTAATTTTAAAAAACTCGAAGTTGCTGCGTACGTAAAATTAGCTGAAAAATCGAATAACAATCGAGAACCTCACACATTGTATACCAATAACATGTATTTCATTTATCGACTACCTGAACCAAATAAAAACACCAAGGAAAATAAAAAATATTGGATTAATAATAATGGTGAGCAGCTTAAAGAAAAACTTCACGACGCAGCTTCATTATTAGCTAACATGATTAAAGTAGATATTGGAAATTCACATTCAAACATTTACCAGAGCAATAATAAACTTATAGCTTTTAGAAACATTAATGGATCCAAAACAGAAGGACATTTAATCAAGCAACAAAATGGATATTATATAATTAGCTCAAATGATAATGAGATTTACGTAGTTAATGAACATGACCTTATAGTTTCATAATAAAGAGTATCAGGGTCAAGTCTAAACATAGGTAATCGCCAATGTTTAGACTGAACCCTGAACTGCACATCGCAGCCCAGTACTCGGCAATTAGTACACGAGCTCTCGCGCTATACTTTCTAAAAATAACGGGTCAAGTCTGAACAATCGACATATCAAACCGAGTTCTGCGGAGTATCTCAAAATCCTGTTTTAATTTTATTTTATCGAATGGAATAAGAATATATTATTATGATTTGTCAATTGTCCAGATTTGACCCTTAGACTTTGACCACGTTATATTCAAAAAACCCTTATTTTGCAAGGGGTTCGGGACTTTCTTAGAATTCTTAGGGGCGGCGTCCACTGAATATTAAACGTAACTAGTTGATTAAACGTATAATTAATTTATTAAAATTTACATAATACCGACAAAAATACCTACAAAATCAAGTGGATACAAATGATATCATCATTTATGATTATCCAACGTATTTTCACACTTATCAACCCTTCTAATGTGATTGAGAATCCCGCAATCGAATTGAACTAAATCGTCATAATAAAAGATAGCCTATCCAAATGGATAGCGTCTCACACATTGACAATACGGCAATTTGCCGTATAATATAATTATGAACTGAGGTAAATGATTATGTCGCAACCCATGCCCAAACAACACTCTTCCGACACTGAACGTCTTGAAGCAAGAATCAGCTCGGACAAAAAAAGGTTATTAAAAAATGCTGCCGAATTGTCAGGACGGACACTTACAGACTTTGTAGTACACTCAGCCTACGAAGCTGCTGTCCGTGTTATACAGGAATACCAGCAGTTACATTTATCCACTAACGATCGTGATATTTTTATTCAAGCATTATTAAATCCACCAGCTCCCTCTGCTACTTTACTGAAGGCAGCGAAAAAGTATAAAAAGGACATCGTGAGTAAATGATAGATGATAATAAAAAATATGTTATTGCACCCCTAGAAAAAAAACATGACAAGCATGAATTTGACTGTGGCATTGACCCTTTAAATCAATACCTCAAAACGCAAGCCAGTCAAGATGTTAAGAAAAATGTTGCAGTAACGTACGTATTGACCACACCAACATCAGAAAAAGTTTTAGGATACTACACGCTTTCATCTATTGGGATTTTTCCAGGCGAGCTACCTGAGGAGCTTATTAGACGATTACCACGATACCCTGCTTTACCAGGTATTTTACTGGGAAGATTAGCTGTTGACGACAGTTGCAAAGGTATGGGCATCGGACTTTATATTTTGATTGACGCTCTTAAACGAAGCCTTATAGTTAGCAATCAAATTGGTATCGTAGCCGTGATTGTGGATGCTAAAAATGAAAAAGCTGAGGCATTTTACGAACACTTTGGCTTTATTAAATTACCAGACAATAATCACCGGCTATTTTTGCCAATAAGCACAATACAGAAATTAGATTTACTATAAAAAGGAGTTTATTACCAAAAATAACGGGTCAAGTCTGAACAATTGACATATCAAACTGAATTCTGCGGAGCATGTCAAAATCCTGTTTTAATTTTATTTTATCGAATGGAATAAGAATATATTATTATGATTTGTCAATTGTCCAGATTTGACCCTTAGACTGCTAAAGATCATGTTGACCCAGAAAGATATAGAATGACAAAAGGAAATAAGTAATGAAAAAGTTAAAATCTTATTTATGGTTGATATTTTTAGAAGCTATTTTAACAACGACAGCATGGGGGCGCATTATAATAGACGAAGAAATGACGCCTCAGGGAAAAATTGAAATTTGGGCATATATTAATTCAAACGATGAATTATATGAGGGTGACCCTATTACTTTTGATGTGATGCTAAACAAAAAACTTCTTTTTCAAAAAAAAGATGGATATTCACTCCGCTTCAGATGGGGAAAACCGTTACATCCTCCATCGGAACTGGTACTTTTAGATCTCGGATCAGGTGAGAGGATCTGTGAAAGTTTCTACCGTTTAGTAGATGCAAGAAAATCA
>Ga0207028_1029_pt1 | contig 42817 bp, 36 predicted proteins | sample Alteio_BWMinCont_41_FD_153287 | JGI IMG/M metagenome (GOLD analysis project Ga0207028, IMG submission 153287) | Enriched cells from forest soil in Barre Woods Harvard Forest LTER site, Petersham, Massachusetts, United States -... | ecosystem: Environmental > Terrestrial > Soil > Temperate forest >... | reverse complement strand
CTGGAAGACGATCAGCTTCGCCGTGCGCCGGCTGGTTACTGGACAGTATTGGCAGAGCAACACTCGAGACGAAGAAGCCGCTCTCGTCATCCTCGGAGGAAAAGCGACGATCGACTGGGGCCAAGGGCCACGAGAAGTTGGAGGACGGAAGGACGTTTTTAGCGGCTACCCGCACGCCGTATATCTGCCGAGCTGCACGCCTTTTGAAGTTTCCGCGACCACTGTCTGCGAATTCGCGGACTGCCGCACCCCCTCTTCCGCCCGGCTCGGTCCTCGAGTGATCGCTCCAGCGGATTGCGGCGAGGAGATTCGCGGCGGCGGAAACTGCACACGTCAGATCGTCGATGTCATTCGCCCGGAGTTTCCCGCCGATAAGCTCCTGGTCTGCGAGGTTTATACGCCCAGCGGAAATTGGTCGAGCTATCCTCCCCACAAGCATGACGTCCACAATCCTCCTTTCGAGGTGGACCTCGACGAAACCTACTATTACCGGATCAGCAAATCTGAAGGATATGCGTTCCAGCGCTTGTACGACGCCGCGGGAACGCGCGACGACACCTTGACTCTCGTCGATGGTGATTTGGTGCTCATCCGAGATGGCTACCATCCAGTGGTCGCCGCACATGGATATGACGTGTATTACCTCAATGTGCTTGCTGGCAGCGCGCGTTCCATGGCGGCCAGCGATGATCCGCGCTACGCACACCTGCGCAAGACTGCTTTGGAGCGCGATCCCCGTGTGCCCTTGGTTCGGGCCCGGCCACTTGACCGAAGTTCGTAGTCTTGGCTTTGTGATCGAGCGGGCCCGCGGCTCGAACTCACCTTGAGACCCGCCGGCTCGCTTCGCAGCAGAAGCGCGCCAGGGATTTTTGACCCGGCAAATGAGGTCCAGGAAAGGAGAGATCGGGAATGCCACATAAGATCGGAATCGTTGGAGCGGGAGGTGTTGCGAGCATACACGCCGCTATTCTCGCAAAGGATGCCCGTGTCAAGCTTCAGAGCTTTTTTGACGTCGAACTTCCCCGTGCACAAGCGATGGCCGGCAGCTTTGGAGCTCAGGCGGCCCGAACGATGGATGAGCTACTCAAGGAATGTGACGCGGTCTACGTTTGTACTCCGAATACCACTCACGAAGAAGTCGCCATGCGCGTTCTTGAGGCCGGGAAGCACATTTTTTGCGAAAAGCCCTTCGCGCTAAATCTGGAGTCTGCCACCACGCTGCGCAACCGCGCTGTCCGCTCGGGTCTTGTCTATCAGGTGGGCCACAACCGCCGTTTCGCGCCAGTCTACAAAATTCTCAAGGGCGCAATTGAGAGGAACGAGCTCCGCCCGCTTTCCGTCCACGCCAAAATGAATCGCGGGGAACTGGTTAACCCACCCTGGGTGTGGAACGCTAGCCTCACCGGAGGCTTTTTGTATGAAACGCCCGTTCACATGTTCGATTTGATGACCTTTTTCTTCGGACAAATCGAGTGGGTGCAAGTGGCTGCGCGCGCACACGAGCATGACGAACTGGACGATTTTTCCATCCTGCTCAGTTTCCAATCGGGCTTGCAGGCGACGATGAAAACCTATGCGCACGCCAGCTGGCATTTTCCTTTCGAACGCTTTGAGGTTTACGGAATGCACTCCACCTATGAGACCTTCGAGATGGAGAGAATCTCCATAACGAATGGTTTGGAAACCAACACCACGACTTATGACTTTTCCCTCGCGACCAAGCACGAGAAGTGGGGCTACGTCGAAGAAGACCGGCTTTTTGTCGACGCCCTCGATGGCAAATCAGCCGCACCGGTCACCGCCGAGGACGGCCACAACGTCGTCGAATTGATAGAAGCTTGCTATCTGAGCGCTAGGGAAGGGTCGCGGGTGCACTTGGACGCACTCGTGAGGAAAGTCTAAGATGGATACATTCTCCGAGCGAATTCGCTTTGCCTCAGCCCCCGTCAGTTGGGGACTGCAGGATGATCCCGGTCCCGCCTGGGAGCAGCCCTATGAACAAATTCTCGAAGAAATCGTTTCCGCGGGCTACACTGGGACGGAGTTGGGACCCTACGGTTACTTCCCGACCGATCCGCGGGTTTTGAATAAGGCCTTGCAGCGGCTCGGATTGACCCTGCTGTCCTCCTTCGTTCCCGTTCCGATCACCGATCCCTCGCGAATCGAGAAGGTAATCGAACATGTCCGCAGGGTAGGTACGCTTCTCTCCACGTTAGGCGCCAGGTTCCTTGTTCTGTCCGATTGCCAAACGTCGCAACGGCGGGAAATCGCAGGCCGGGTCCCCGTTGATGGAAGCAAATCCTTGAGTCTGGCTCAATGGAATCAGGTGGGAGCGGTCATTGGCCAAGTCGCGCACGTTGCTGGGGAATTCGGCCTCGGTCTTGTTTTTCATCCCCATGTCGGCACGTTTGTAGAGAATCCCATGGAGGTGGAATGTCTTTTCGATGCACTCGCCGGCACGCAGGTCGGTCTGTGCCTGGATACGGGACACTGTGTTTACGGCGGGGGAGATCCCGTGGACGAGGCAAAGAAATATCGTTCCTTACTCCAATACGTACATATTAAGGATGTGGACGCCGGCGTTCTGGGCGAGGCGAGGCGCAAGAAGCTTAACTTTGAACAAGCGATCGGCGCCGGTGTATTTTCCCAGGTCGGAACGGGGTGCATCCACTTCCAGAGTTTCTTCCGATTCCTGGCCGAAAACCGGTATTCGGGGTGGGTGATCGTGGAACAAGATGTGCTCTACGGCCAAACCATTGTTCCTCCTGTGGAGAGCATGCGCGCCAGCCTCGGTTATCTGAAAAACGTGGTGTCCAATCTTCAGCCCGCAAGCCAATTCGCGGCCACGCGCGCCTGACGTGGATCAGCCATCAGACCGAATGAACTGGCCTAGCGGGCCTACGCGGCTTGAAGGTTCATCTGCAGTCCAAATGCCCGAAGGTACTCCGCTAACACCTGCTCGGCCACCTCTCGCGTGCCGACCAGGGGATTTTTCTCCAGAGCTGCGAGTGCCATATCGCGCGAGTGCTCCACCGATGCCCGCACCGCAAGGCGCTCATATTCTTTAACCTGCAGCATCAAGGGGCGAACCGCTGCCGGCGCGCGCCCTACGGCGGCCACTTGAACACCCCGCGAAGAGACCTGGCAGGGCAGCTCGACCGCGTCATCAGGATCGAGATCTTCAAGAGCTCTGCCGTTGCGAACCGTAAGAGGAATCAACGAGGGCGTCTCCGCTTGTAGCGCCTGCAGCACGAGCAGGGCAATCCGCTCGTAGCCGGAAAACTCCGAGTAGAGTTCTTGACTTTCCTCGTGTCCTTCGCCCGCCGTGGCCTCGATGCTGAAGTAAGAGGCATTTCGTTCACGCAGGTAGTGTTCATAGATTTCGATTAGTTTCGACTCGGGAGCCTGCGCCAGCGTTTGAAACAGCCGTGTGTTCATGGCGGTGATGGCCTGGCCGCGCGATTGGCCGCTTTGTTTCGTATTCTTGTAGGCCGTCTGCGGGAAGTAATAGAAGTAGAGGTACTCCGTAGGCAGCAACCCCAGTTGTTGTATGAACTTTGCGGGGAAAAGCCCGTGTCGATAGCATTTCTGAATGATCTCCGGAGAAGAAAGCACTCTAGGCAGCAGTTCCGCGTCCCGCTCGTCGCGAATGGACCGCACCCAGCCTAAGTGATTCAGTCCGAGATAGTCGAAATGCAGTCCGAATGGACTTCGGTCCAGCGCGCGGGCGATCGCTTCAAAGGTTTCCAAAGGCGTATCACAAACGCCAATTACATTGACTCCGGAATGATTCAGAAGTCCCTGGGAAATAATTCCGACCGGATTTGTGAAGTTGATGATCGTCGCCCGCGGAGCCACGCGTTCGATCAGGCGCGCGTATTCCAGCATTACCCCCAGATTCCGCATGGCACACGCGAAACCGCCTGCGCCCACGGTTTCTTGGCCGACTAGCCCGTGCGCAAGAGCTATCGTTTCGTCCTTTACTCGCGCATTGATACCACCCACGCGAATGCTCGTGATGACGTAGTCCGCGCCTTCAAGGGCATGCTCGGGATTGGAATACGCTTTGAGATGCGCGCGAAGTTCGCTTCTCTTGCCCATCGCTTCCGCGACCCGCTTCATCGTTTTCAGGCGCTCCGGATCTGTATCCCAAAATGCCAGCTCGTCCAGCTGTACGCGGCCGCGAAGGCCTGCCAGGCCGTGGACCAGGAGTGGGGTCCTAACCCCCGCGGCTCCGATGAGAGTGATCTTCATGATGGCGTTATGTCCTCCCGAACGATTTCCCGGCGAGCAATTCCGATGCGAATCGGAATTCGCCTTGCCCTTCCTCGACTCCAGTTCAGCGGAGCTTCTTCATCAGCTTGCTGAGGCTCTTGCGCGTCGGTAGGGCAGAGGATCCGCCTGCCTCCGTTGTGGCCAGCGCACCGCATATGTTGCCGGCTCGCAAGCACTCCTCAAGCGGCCATCCGGCGAGGTACCCGTGAAGAAACCCGCCGTTGAAGGCATCACCTGCCCCCGTGGCATCCACGGTGCGCACGCGAATGGACTTCACTCGCAAAATCCTTCCGTTGCGAACGGCCAAGGAGCCATCTGGACCAAGCTTGACTACAGGCACTCGCACCCAGCGGCCCAATTTTCTCGCCGCTGCCTCAACTGCCTTTTCACCGGTCATGGCTTGCACTTCCGGCTCATTTGGAAACGCAAATTCAAATTCCTTCAGCAAGGACGGCAATCCGGGAGACTCAAATACATCGGGGTTCCAGCCCAAATCCACGGACAGCGTCAAGCCTGGCTTGCGCAGTTTGTGGATCGTCGGTTTCCACACCCGGGGAGGCCACAGGGCACACGCCATGTGCACATGACCTGCTGTCCGCAACTTCCGCTGCACGGCACTCCGGTCCAAGAGTTTTTCCAGTTTTAGATTGATGGTGTCGTGAGTAAGCATCATGCGATCGCCACCGAAGGCGGCGCAAACGGTCATGGCCGTTGGCAATCGAGCGTCGAATTCACAATCCTCGGTGGAGATGCCGCTTTGGACCAGCTTTTGCCACTCCAGGCTCGCGAGTGCGTCCCTTCCAACCCTGGTGATGACTTTAGTCGGAGTACCCAAACTGGCCGCCACTAATGCGGTGGTGGCCAGACCGCCACCCGGAGACCGCGCGAAACTCGCGGTCTTAACTTCTTCGCCCATCCGGGGAATCCTCGGGAGGTCGTAGAACACCAGATCAAAAAAAAACTCGCCGAAGACCGCCAGGCCCTGGGCGGAGGCGGGAGTCATCACGCTTCGAATTTTAGCAGAGTTGCTCTAGCAGACAAAGCAAGCGTATTGAAAATACCGAAACGTTTTGGTCTCACTATTTACAAGCCTTCCGGGATGTTCCCCCGTATTGCGCAAAAAATGGATTCTCCCGCAATTCGAAGTTCTCCGATTAGGACCAAGATGGCCATAACGCACGAGAACGAACAGGAATACGCACAGAGTCAAAACTGCAAACCGGCAGGACGCCAAGGAACTCCGGCCCGCTTCCTATTCCGACGCAACCCGAACAAGCGCCCTGTAGATCATCTCCGTTCCCTGTTCCAGCGACTCCACCGGCACGCGCTCATTGTTGCCGTGCATGCGCGTCAAATCTTCCGCCGTGATCGGAAACGGATAAATCCCATAAACAGGAACTCCTCGGCTCCGCCAGGCGATCGCGTCTGTGCCGGCTTGAAAGAGGTAGGTTGTGACCGGCCTCCCCGGCCAAATCGCGTGAGCGCTGCCTTCTAAGGCCCGGTAAAGATCTGTGTCTTTGCTCGACGGCTGTAAACTCGCAGCCTGTCTCACAAGCCCCGCCAGCCTCGCGCCCTCACGGCTGTCCCCCGAAGGCAGCGAAACCTCTACCTGTGGGTCGCCAATGGCTCCTCGGATGTCGGCGATAAGCTTTTCCAGGTTGGTTCCAGGAATAATCCTCAGATTAAGAGTCGCCTCCGCCGAGCCGGGAATCACGTTTCCCCGAAATCCTGCTTTGAGGAATACGGGCGCGATAGTGTTCCGCAGAAGCGCATGCAGCAATACGTTTTTGCTGATTTCTCGATCCGCCTCATGAATCACATTCGGGTCCTTGCTGCTCAACAACCTTTGGAAATACGCGGACAGGGAAGGCTCGCTCGTTTTTGCGAGCGTTTCGAAAAATTCTCTCGTGCTGGGAATCAACTCTACCGGCGTCTCGTAATCAGCGAGCTTCGCTACCGCCTTGGACAATGTGAAAATGGCATTGTCGGGTCTGGGCATCGAAGAATGCGTCGAGGTCCCTTTGGCCGTAACGATCAGAGGAATGGACAACTTGTCCGCCGTGGAGATGCTTACATACTGCACCCCACCCTTCGCGTCCTTCATGATCCATCCGCCCTCATTCAAAGCGAATTCGCAATCCATCAGGTTCCAGTGCGATTCGGCAAGCCAGCTCGTGTTGTAGCGGCCTCCTTCTTCATCCGCCTCGGAAAGAAGAATCACATCGCGATGCAACGGGACATGATTCTTCATCAACCTCATGACCGCCTCGGCAAAGACAGCCAGGCCGCCCTTGAAATCGATCGCGCCGCGCCCATAGACGTAGCTGTCCCTCACCTGGCCGGCGAAGGGATCGTCGCTCCACTTCTCTCGTTCCACCCCGACGACGTCCGCGTGCGCCGCGAGCAAGACGGGCTTCTTGGACCCATCCCCTTTGATTCGGGCGATGAAATGCGCTTTTGCCGGTTCCGGGGTAGGAATGATTTCAACTTCGAAGCCGAGCGGGCGAAACTTTGCCGCCAATAATTCCGCCACATTCCCCTCATTCCCAGGGGGATTGCTGGTATCCACGCGAATGAGCTCAATCAAAAGATCCGCCGTAGGATTCTCTTTGCCCTGCGCTGGCACGTCATGAGCGAGACTTAGGCAAATTGCAGCCCCGACCGCCGCCTTGAAGATTGTGGATGAACTCATTTTCCCAGTTCTCCAGAGTTTATTGTCGCAAAGTCGAAGGCCTTTCTTGACCAGTTTCCATTTCTCATTGCCTCCACCTCATTCACTTATTTCTAAAATCGGATTCTCTGAGAATCGAGCCCTGCCACGGATCAGGGAGTTGGATTACAACGTTCCAAGCGCACGCATTTGGAAGGTGCTTCTTTGCAAGGCCAAACCCAGACTTTATGCCCCGGTTCGCAGGAAGACAAACGTAATTATTTTGATTCGGCAAGCATTCCATTACGACGGTGGGTGTCCGTTGTCAACCTGCAGTGCACACAGCCGCATCTTAACCATAAGGTTACTCCCTCCGAAACTCTGCCCGGCTAAACCTTGCGGCTGTTCCGTTGATTTTCCTGTGTGTACAAGGGCTCGGCGCTTACTGAGGGTTCCGGGGTTGCTGAATCACTCTCGGCGACCAAGGAGAGGAACAATGTAATAAATCACTACCGCTTTCGGATCTCCAGTTGTACCGGGCGCGCCACTGAATTCACGTCTGGGTCGTAATACTCATACACCCGGGACGAAAAGGTCCGCGCGCGGATGGGGTATTTAGCTCGCAAACGGAAACTCAGCGTGATTGTCTCTGCCGGGGCCAAGGAATCGAAGTACAAGATGGCCTGCGTGGCCGTTAGGCTGAACTTTTGCAAGCGGCCGCTCTTTTGTCCGGCCGACTTTTCCTGATAGTCCTGCAAGTCCTCGCTGAAAAGGTCAAAACCAGGAGGGATTCCGAGATCCACCATAACCATGTTGGCGTTCTTCTCCAGATTGTTCCTGACTGTGGCCATGGCCGTGGCGATGTCATCTTGGGCCAAGTGAGTGCGGTCATAGCGCACGGCAATAGACAGCGGCTGTTCCACTCTTTTTTCGTCCCAGGGCACGAAGTACTGTCCAACAACCTGGTATCCCAGATTCCCTTTTCCTTCGAAGCGCACTTCAATGCGGTTCGCGCTCGACTGAAAGATGTCTTTGTAAACGAACTGGTGGAAAAGGTCACTGTTGTCGGAGGTCAATTCGAAATGCGTGACGGGTTTCCCGTTCAACGCGATGTCCACTTTTCCACGCACGTCGGAGGTGCCCTTCTCTGCTGCCAGCAAGAGCGCGCGCAGCGCCATGATGGTTGCTTGTGTGCTTCCCCAAGTCCCCGACGCGTCTTTTTTGGAAGTAAGAAAGGAGAGCGCCTTTCGGGTAGCGGCCGGAGCTTGGCCCCATTTGATGAGCGCTTGCGCGGCCAGCCCGGTGGTCTCTACACTCGCGCTGGTGCCTGTGGAATATACGCTGGTCTCCTCCGAACTCCACCACAATTGCTCGTCTTTTTCGGTGCGCGCATTCAAGAGCAGCTCAATCGCCTCACGCGTGAACGCACGGTCCCTTCCGTAATCGCTAGCAAAATTCGCCAGGACCGCCAAGGTGTAAGCGTCAGCCTTTCCGGAAAGATGGCTCTGAATGAACTGGCTCGCCTTCTCAACTGCCCCACCTTGATAACCCGTATTGCCGAGCGCCCAGGCGATGTATGCGGTAATTCTCAATACATCGGAATTGTAGCGATTCGTCGCGCCTTCATTGATAAAGTCCGTGTCCGGCTTCCAGCTGCCATCCGGAAGTTGCTGCGAGGCGAGCCACTGTTGCGTGCGCTGAATCAGTCGCGGGTCCACGTCGTGGACCTTGGACATGTCATAAAACTCCATCAGACCGTATGCGGTCAGGATTTTGTTGGCAGGTGCCTGGCCAAACCACGAGAACCCGCCCCCTGGCACTTCAAAGGTGAGGAGCCGCTGATAGCCATTGGCAATGAATCCTTCCGCCTTCGCGTGCACCTCGGGAGTAATCTTCTTCGTGCGCTTCATGTAATCCAGCGCTAGGACGTTGGGGTAGGTGCTCGAAGAGGTCTGCTCAAAGCAGCCGCCGGGCATCCGCAGGATCGCGTCCATGCCTTCCATGATCTGGCTCAACGGGCCTGGATACAGCCGCACGAAAACCTTGCTCGCGCCGGAAATCGAGATCGCCGGGAATTCCACGTTGTGGCTTACCACGGATTCCAACTGACCGTTGAACACCGCGTTCTGCTCACGGCCATTAGGAACGACTTCGATTTCTCGAACCACGATGTCCGCGCGCTTGGCATCTCCTTTCATGCGAGCGCTAAGCGTCAATTTGAATTTCCCAATGCGCTTGGCTTCGAGCGTGAACTGCGAGCCGCCGACGCGTCCGGCATCTACAGTGACCGATTTTTCCGGGGCATCATCAACCAGGGAGAACCATTCGGCGGATTGCAGGCTTAGGCGCACATCGCCTTTCGCCTCGGAGTAATTGTAGATAGCGACAGGAATGGACACCTCATCCCCCTGCGTCAATGTCACCGGAAGATCCAGGTCCACGAAAAAGTCCTGAAAGACCTTCAGACTGGAGGTGGCTGTGCCGAGCGCGCCCTGTTGCGTCGATGCCAGCATAGCCATACGCCACGTGGTGATGTTGTCGGCCGTCGGGATGGAAATGCTTGCATTGCCGTCGCGGTCAGTGATGATTTCCGGATTGATGTACAGTGCTTCCGGAAAATACGAGCGCACGTGGATATCTGGGGAGCCGTCCTGGTCCGGCACCACACTGGCGAGTTGCTGCAATTCGCGCCCGTTCAGTGCCATGGCCTTGGGCGTCGTCAGCCGGGCAACAACTCTGGCGGGAGCTGGGGCCGCCAGTTCCATGTCCGCGCCACCGATGATCCCACCAATCACACCTCCCATCGCGCCGCCAGCCACACCCGCAGGAACACCACCAAATATCGTACCCCCATCCGTAGTGGCCACAATTTCCGTGCTGGTAGAGACCTCCACTGCTTCATCCATTAGCGCATACCGAAGATGGACCATGAGGACAGCGTGGTCGCGTGGTTCCAATTTCAGTCCACCAGCTACAGTTTCCGATCCCGGTAACTGGGGACCGGAAACTACAAGCTGGTACCTGCCCTTCGGTACCGCGGAGAAATGGAAATTGCCAGAGGCATCCGCTCTGACGGAACGGATCTTTCCGGTGGAGAGCTCGCGGACGGTCACCACTGCACCGTCCACCGCGCCGCCCCACTGATCCATCGCAAGGCCAGAAATCACTGCATTGCTAGTGAACGGGCCCCGGTCATGTTCTATGCGGATGTCCACTCGGCTCTTTCCTTCGCTGGCGGGTGCAACCAGTTTTCGTCTATGGAAATACAGATAAGCAACCAGGTCATCCCCGGTACGGAGCTCTTTATCGGGGCCGGCGCTGCGGATCACATATTGTGTCTTGCTGGGCTCCCAGGTAATCGGTTCGAGGTGTAGCGGCTTGCCCCAGGGATCGCGAAACTCCGCCTTGCTGGAATTTACCAATCTCTCGAACACTTTTTCCACGTCCGCTAGGTCCGGATCATTAGCGCAGGCGTGCCGAAGTTGCTCGGCGATCTTCTTCGAGTCGGTTCGGAACTGTGTCTGATAGCGGGTCCAATATTCGTGGTATTTCGTTTGCGGAATGGTGCGGCCAACCTCGGTGTCGAACTTGTTTTGAGAAACAATCTCCGTCGCCGAGAAAAGCGCGCGTGCCGCGCGGTCCCGTTGTTCCACCCGAGATTGCGGTGCCAACTCAACAATTTCGGACGGACTGACTGAATGGATCTCGTACCGCGGCTTCATCACCTCCTGCTCGAGGTAGAAAAACACTTTGGCGAAACCGGGCTGCTTTTCCGCAAGTTCGAACACGGCTTCGTCCACAATTTGCAGGCCAAGCGCCGCACGCACGCCCTGTCCCTGGGAGTTGGTAATGCGAAAGCGAATGCGCGCATCGTCGCCGGGTTTGTAGGCAGCCGCTTCTGCGGCCGTCTCGATTTTCAGTTCCTCCGCCGGCTGAACGAAGATCAACCGATGATCAGCAATGGGCTGGGCGTTGTGTCCGAAGATGTACGCGTTGAAATCCACGGTGCCGGCCATTTCCGGACTGGCAACCAGGGTGAGTTCCGCCTCACCATCCGTGATGTCCAGGTCGCGCGTCAGGATGGTCTGCCCCTGTTTGACAACGTCGACGTACACCGTGCCACGTTTCTTCGTAGCAAGGAGGCGTAGGTGGATTGGATCACCGACGCGATAGACGGCGTGTTCGGTGCGAAGGAGCACCTGGTCTTCGCCACTGCGCAATTGCAAAGAAACCGTGCTCGAGACAGAATCCCCGTCCTCGTTCTTTCCTTCGACTTGGAGGGTCTCGCTTCCTGGCGTTGCTTTCAGGCTAATGACAGCAATGCCTCCTTCGTCCGTGTTGACGGCCTGCTCCACACCCTTGCTAGGACGTACTTTCAAGTCTGCCTTCACCGGCGAACCGTCCGGGTAGGTCGCCAGAAGGAAGACTTGATTCTCCAAATTTGGGATGAGCGTGCCGCCTTCGGGAACGGCCACGATGAGGAAGGGCGATTCGCTCACGGTGATGGGCTCCCCCCTCGTCTCAGCGTGGCCCGCACTGTCCTTCACCGTTGCTTCGATCAGCAGCCGCGCGGCACCCTGGGTGATCGGCCGGCCAGCCAAGTAAGAAGGTATACGAAAATCGAAGCGGTACGTTCCATCGTGATCCGTTTTGCCCTGCACGGAAACGGCCTCGAACGTAGTCACATCCATCCCTGTCGCCTTCAGGGAAACTTCCGCGCTGTCCAATGACTTTCCGAAAAAGTAGTTCGCCTGGACCGTGCCGGCCACGTGATCGCCGGGACGGTAACCATGCGTTTTCTTGTCGTTCTTGGAGGTGAAATCCAGGTCCACCTTGAATTTCGGCAGCACATATTTTTGCACGTTCAGCGCTATTTCCGCGGTGTTCGCGGCATCACTGCCGGGTTCGCTAAGCAGACCACGCAAACGGTACGTCCCTAAGTTCACTTCATCCGCTAGCTGAAACTCAGCCGCGGCAATGCCAAACTCGTCCGTTCGCGTCGCTTCTTTGAAGACTTTGTTGCCCCGCGAATCCTCCAGTTCAAAAATCAGATCGCGATTGCCGACGGCCAGGTGGTTGGCGCGATCAAGCGCAAGAGCGCGCACGTGAATGATCTGGCCGGGCTGGTAGATGGGTTTTTCGGAGGTTAGAAGGACGCCGACCTTATCCTGTAGCCGAATGGTCTGCGTGTACTCAGTGGAACCGAGGGAAGTGTCGACCGTATAGCGCAATTCGCAGTTGCCCGTGAAACCAGCGGGAAACTGAAACTGCGCCTCGGTAGTGCCGCGGTGATTCAACTGCCCGGTAAACAAGGTAGTCCGATGCTTTGCAGGCATCTGCAAATCGATCCGCAAAGAGCCTCGTCCCAGGATCGTTTCATTGTGGGAGTCTGTGACGATTACTCGCACTGCGGCGTGACTTCCTGAGAGATAGGATTGCTGGCCAAGAATTCGCAAGACTGGCGAGCGGAGAATCTCTGAAATGGACTCCGTGCCTTGCAGGTCGCCAAACCGGCTGTCGTCGTAGGCAAAGCTGTAGCGCAAGCGGTGCCAAACTAGTTCGTCCAGGGCTGGTGGCTTATCTAGCTTCATTTCTTCCTTCCACTGCGACGGACCTCGGACGACCGTTAACGTTTTCTCGACTCTTCCGAGGACGTGATTTTCCGGGTCCAAGACTTCGAGCGTTAGGCGTCCCGTCCCGGGATGGACTGCGCGATACGGAATCGTCAGGTGCAGCACGCCGAGGGAATAGGTTGCGGAGCCAGGTGCTCCATTGGCTCCCAGGAAAGGTTGCAGAAGCGGGAGCGCGGCGACGGCAAGCACTAGGACAATCACATAGAAGTAGAATCGGGCTGGGGTCTGGTTCCCGGAGGGGCGCTCCATAGTGTCTCTCCCCGAAAGTGAGGCGTCAGCGCCGCTGTGTCCGGTCGCTCACATTTAGAACGGAAGCATCGGCGGTTCTTGCACGGTTACTTGCGACGCTGCGGGGATCCTGCGTCTGTTTAATGGACACCATTTTGCTGCAATTAGTGCCCGGTTGGGATTAGCGATCCTCATCGCTTTTGGGAGGTCTGCCTACTGGCGCGCCGGAGTCCTAGATAGGAGTGCCCTACCTGCCGATCATTAAGGGCAGCAAAGCGCACGCGTGTGCTCGGTTTTAGTGACGAGACCGGCTGAACATCCTTTGCCGGAGCCGAGACAAATCGAGGGGATTCAGCAAGTTCTGATGGTAGACCTCGTCAATTTCACCAAACCTGCTTAATTTGGAATGCCTTAGTTGATTTTTTAGCTCTGGTTGCGGAACCACTGCGTGAATCCTGGCACGCTTGCGAATGCGTACACATGGGTGTACACTCAGGGTGAGGAGCATCCCTATGACCACGATCAAAGTCGGCGTGCGCGAGTTCCGCGAACGGATCGCTAGTTTCCTGGAATCGGACACCCCAGTTGCGGTCACTCGGCGCGGCGAAACTCTCGGTGTCTACGTTCCGACACGTCGAAAGCGTCCTAAGACAGCCCATATTTCCGAACTGAAGGAAGCAGCGGACCGTCTCGCCAGTGCACTCGCGGATGTTGATGAGGAAGAATTGGTGGCGGAGTTTAAGGAACTGCGTCGCCGCGGGAAGGGCGCAACCCGCTGAAATGATCGTTCTCGACGCGAACATCCTTATTCGCGCCGTCCTGGGGCGACGCGTTCGGCAGCTCATCGACACCTACGCGGGTCAAGGTGTCCGCTTCTTCGCACCTGACGTTGCCTTCGATGACGCCGAGAAATATTTGCCACCCCTCTTGAAAAAACGGGGCAAGCCCCACTCCGACTTTTCGGCATCGCTCGAATACTTGCGAGACATCATCGAGACGGTTACTCCCGAACTTTACGCCGCCTTTGAAATCGAAGCTCGACAGCGATTGCGCGGTCGAGACGAAAGTGATTGGCCAATACTCGCCACAGCACTCGGACTGGCATGTGCAGTCTGGACCGAAGATACGGATTTCTTCGGCACCGGCGTCGCGGTGTGGACTACAAATCGAATCGAGATTTTCTCAAGGGACAAGCACAGTCGTTTGAATCTCAGGATGAATGACGTCGCAGGGATCTTTCCATGCAGCAACTACGATCGTATGAGGGCTCGTTGCCGGATGCCTTCGCTGTGGCCGAGGTACCGAAACACGAGATCAGGCGTCCTCATGACTGGCTGTTCCCGCCTGGAGTCTCTAGCCGAGCCGATTCCTATAATTCCTTAACAGGAACTCCAGATCGCCTAACCTTTTCACTGGGACGAGTACGCGACAAATCGGGATTTGACCCGCGCTGGCAGCTCCGACTACTGACGACAAACGGATTTGTTCTAAATAGCCGTACAATCTGAGACTAATGGACTCACCTAAATCTAATTACATTAGAACGCTCCGTCGGCTACCGCTTTTCACCGATCTGTCTGACGTAGAACTGGCCCAAATCGCCGAGGGTGTGAGCCGTCTATATTTCGAAGAGGGGAGCCTAATTTTTGGAGAGGGCGACGTGTGCCGCGAGCTTCTGATCGTCGAAGAGGGAACCGTAAAGATAGTTAAGTCGGCATTGAGCGGGAGACAGCAACTCCTCGGCATCGAGCGCAAAGGGGGTTCGCTAGCGGAGGTGGCCGTCTTTGACGGTGGTCGGTATCCGGCCAGTGCGGAAGCGACCAGCTCGACCACTCTGTTACGACTGTCGGCAGATAGTTTTCGACAAACCTGTCTTAAAAATCCCGAAATGGCTCTGAAGGTTTTCAAAGTTCTCGCGCACAGACTGCGCCATTTGGTGAGTCTAGTCGAGGAGTTGTCCTTCGCCACAGTTCGTGCACGTCTGATTGCGTACCTCGTTCGAGTGGCAGAAGAAAACGGACACCGGACACCTCAGGGAATCCATTTTCAATTGACCGAAAACAATGAACAACTGGCCGTCCGTCTCGGTACGGTTCGGGAATTGATTTCCCGAAATCTCGGGCGTTTGCACGGGGATAAGCTAATTGAGATGAACAAACGCACTGTCAATATTCCTGATCTCGCCATCCTGCGCGATGAAATGGGGGGTAGCATCTAAGTCGCGGACCTTGCACGTGTTTTTTCTCGATGACTGTGACTAAAGTCATCGCCCTATTTGCCAAACGACTCTATTCTGCGTTCTTGTGGCGGCATGGCCTTTTCAACTGAAAACCGCCGTCGCTCGGGGGTAGAGGATTAGCCGAGCCTCTCTTTCTGTGACATCCAGGAGCGTAGAATGGCATACGTAATTGCCGAACCATGTGTGAGCACAAAGGATACAGCGTGCCTGGACGTCTGCCCGTGCAACTGTATTCATCCAGGTAAAGACGAAGCCGAGTTTTCTACTGCACCGCAGCTTTACATCAATCCCGATGAATGCATTGACTGCGGTGCCTGCATCCCCGTCTGCCCTGTATCGGCAATCTTCCCCATCGAAGACCTTCCAAAACAATGGAAGAGCTTCGCGGAGATCAATGCCCACTGGTACCTGGCAAACGAAAGCTAAATCGCAAATTCCGGAGGCCCCACCCATGCAGTGCCCGCGGCGGCAGCCAGGGGGGCCATGAGCCCGTTGCGACTATTACGTTTTTATGACAGCGCGCACCGTTACCGATTCTCATCGATCTGTGGTTCGCAAAATGAAACAATGAAATCGCAGTTGAGGCTGAGGATGCCCGTTCATCGCTGGGCATCTTGCATCTTCCTTAAACGACATAACTAATTTCGATGGTCGGTCAACGGCGCAAGAAGCAGACTCGATTGGTCCAGTCCCATTTGGCGGTTTTCCTCAAGAGGTTGCTCAAGGCCTGTACGAGGCCACCTGTATCCGATGGCGATATGGTCTTTTCGTCAACAAAAATCACTCCGCCGTGCTTTCGCTCTTCTTCCGCCCAGGCTTTGAGCAACGGGGGAATCGTCCTTCGATCGTAGGTAACAAACGTCAACCCCTGCACGGCTGCCTGTTGCAGGCAGGCAGAGTCTTGCTGTCCTAAGAATTCTCCCTCCTCCCATTCCGCCAAACAAGAAACTACAAGCAGCCGATTGCGACGGCGAAGACCATCCGCGACCCTCGGCGAGATATGCTCATCCAGAAGAAGCCTGAGCATCTCAGTCCCTCGCTGCTCCTCCGGAGGCGAGTTCGACAGCCTGCGGCACCATGCGCTTTAGTGCCTCGAAATCTGTTGCAGCATTCTCGGATAGTGCACCGTCAATCTCTTCTGGAAACGCCTTTGCGTAGTTGATGGCGGCTTGGACTTTCGCTTCTGGCCATTTGAGATGCTCGCCCACGGCGGAGACATCAGCCTTATAGCTTTGAACGAGGAGCAAAACCTCCCACACAGCGAGCGTACTCCCTTGGATGTAGGCTTGTCGGCCCACCGGAGAATCGCGGAAGTCGATAAACGCGAATTCCGACCTTCTGAGCCCTTCTTCCACCAACCGAGCGCTTGCATCGCTAGGTGTCCATCCATGGCGATTGGCCATTCGCTTGAGACGTTTTCCGCTCTCTGCCGGCAGACGCATGCTGATGACGACGGAACGAGTCGCTCTCATGGGGCCTCCCCTTCCGCAACGTAACTGTTGTAAGCATTGTAGCATTCCGGAGTGATCCAGACAGACTATCAGTCGACCTTCGGCAACCTTCCAAGAAATCACCTTCGAGGTAGTCCGTTCACTTAGTGGCCGCAATCTGACTTAATCCGATATATTGAGAAGACACCTGGGGAGGAAAACCCATGGTCGACGCAGTAACAGAAAGCCTGATCCTCGATCTCCTTGAGTGCGTGGCAAACAGCGAGAGGAGCTACGAAGAAGTGATGGATGCTTGGCGCACGTCATGCCCCAGACTCCCGGTTTGGGAGGAGGCGAATGATCGCAGACTTGTCGCCAGGGAGGAAGTGAACGGGCGCTCTATCGTTAGTATTACCTCTTTAGGCCTTGCCCTTCTTGAGCGGCGCCGGCCATCTCCAAGGTCTGGAGTATCCCCGACGGCCAAAGAAATCTAGTTAAGGAGAGGGTTAGTCTTGCATGTGGATCACTTCCGCCCGGCACTCCGGCACGATCACTTTATGATCGCATAGCTCGGATAAGCGACGTCCTTTCGATAACTAAAGAATGCCAGCCCGTCCGGCCCACCTGGCGATATAGCTCTGAAGAAAGGACATGAATTCCTCCGTGCCAGTCGGGAGTTTCTTTGCACGATTGCTGATTTGATAGAAGTCCAGGGTCACGACGGGATTGACTAACCGACTCACCACGACTTTACGATTCCGGCAAGCAGGCAAGCCAAAGGAAGGAATCACCGCAAAACCTTCACCGGCCTCCACCAAGGCGATCTGCGTATTCAGAAAGTTGAGGGAGGCACTCGGATAAGAGACAACACCGGCTTGCGCCAGGTGCTTGTCGATAAGTTGCTGCAGGGGACTAGTGGGCGTCAGCGTGATCGAGATCTCGCCCTTCAGAGCCGCCCACGTTGTGGTGGCGGCACGCCCGAATGCCGGATTGTTGTCTGGGCGGATCACCATGAGGGAGAAGCGAAAAAGAGGAGTTCGCCGGATGCCGGGTGTGGGCCCAAAAAAAGCACCCAGGCCTATGTCCAGTTTCCCGGCCAGGACCATTGGCACAATAGTGGCCCGGTCTCCGTCGAACAGTCGAATCCGCAGCTCGGGCCGGTGCCCCCGGAATTCCTTGATCGCTTCTGGCAGGACGTCAGCGGCAAACAAGGGCGTCGCGCCAATCGAAAGAACTCTGCCAGCTTCTGTGGCCGATTTTCCAAGGCGCGACATCGCGGCATCCAACTCCTTCAAGTTCCTCCGCGTGACGGCAAACAATTCGTTGCCGTAGGCTGTCGGCACGACGTGACGGGTGGTGCGATCAAACAGGCGGAATCCCAACTGTGTCTCCAGCTCTCGAATCGCTATGCTTAAGGCTGAGGGCGTGATGAACAGGGCTTCGGCCGCACGCGTGAAGCTTCGATGCTCCGCCACGAGGAGGAAAGCCCTGAGCTGCCTCGAGGTAAAGTCCACTATTAAATTCTCCTTAACAATAATCAAACTATTTGAACTTGTATCATAAACCCTGCCGGCCTTAAATAGCGGCATCGGTAAGGCGCTGCTTGCGTAGCCCTGAGAGTGATGGAGGATTTTTATGGACGAGGTAACGTGTCAATCGGGGCGGCTGACGGAGAGTCCCGGAATCAGCGGAACGCTGGCCGCGCCCGCTCGCCTGACGCCGGTGCAGTGGATCATTTGCGGAATGGCCGCCCTCGGGTTTGCATTCGATCTCTACGAAGCCGTAGTCCTGCCTGTTGTCCTGCGGCCAACGCTCGCCACTCTAGGGAAACTCAAGCCAGGCAGTCCTGAGTTCAACCTCTGGGTGAGCCTGCTGTTCTACGTGCCGGCCGCCGTTGGCGGCGCATTCGGCTTGTTAGGAGGCTATTTGACCGACCTGTTCGGCCGCCGGCGTGTGCTGGTTTGGAGCATTCTCGTGTACGCCATTTCGGCGTTCGCCGCGAGCCATGCGACGACGCTGCTCCAGTTTCTGATTTTCCGATGCACCACCATGGTCGGCGTGTGTGTCGAATACGTGGCTGCGGTCGCATGGCTGGCTGAGCTCTTCTCTAATCCGAAGCAGCGAGAATCTGTGCTGGGGTACACGCAAAGCGCCGTCGGGTTGGGGGGCTTGATGGCGACAGGGGGTTATTACCTCGCCGTGACTTACGCGGAACACCTTCCCACCATCCGAATGGACCATGAGGCGTGGCGTTACACATTGCTTTTTGGAATGCTACCGGCGCTTCCACTCATGCTCATCCGGCCTTTCTTGCCTGAATCTCCGGTGTGGCTTGAAAAGAAATCCAAAGGAACATTGAAGCGCCCAAGCATTACAGAACTCTTCCGGCCAGCACTGAGAAAGACCACGCTGGTCACAACCCTTATTGTGGCGTGCACCTATGCCATACCATACGGCGTGCTTCAGCACACGCCTCGTATGGTCCCAGGACTTTCCGAGGTGCGTAGTCTTGGGCCTCGTCAGGTGGAGCAGACCGTAGGAAGCGTGCAGTTTATCGCCGAGTTGGGAACTCTTGCCGGTCGCTTGCTATTCGCCGTCCTCGTTGCTCGAATTGCCACGCAACGCCTTTTCTTGCGAATCTTCCTCATTCCGGGCTTGCTCACCTTTTCTTGGGTCTACTTTTTCGCTGCAACCCACAGCTTGGTGCTCCTGAAGTACGGGATTTTCGTCGCGGCAGTCTTCATGAACGCACCCTTCAGCCTCTTGTGGAATTACTTGCCGCGGGTTTATCCGACGCACTTGCGCGGCACCGGCGAAAGTTTCGCGACCAACATCGGAGGCAGGGTGCTCGGAACGTCTGCGGCGGTTCTCACAACGCAGCTTACGAATGTGATGCCGGGCGTCGGCGCCTCCGCTCGGCTCGCCTACTCCGCAGCCACGGTCGCCGTCTTGGCCTATTCGACATCATTGATTGCGAGTTTCTGGCTCCGCGAGCCCGAGAGTGGTCAGCTCCCAGATTAAACGCAGTGAGTGCGGACTCGAAGGTCATTCCGGCGAGAGAACGGCGAGGAGGACACGTGGATAGCAAGAAGACGCTCTGCGAAGGACAACCAACAAATTCAACGTACCTGCTCGACAATGCTGCTCACGAAGCGCGTGGCCGGTTCGATGCTCTATCAGCTCTCTTTGACCCGGGAACCATCCGCCATTTACAAGACCGCGGCATAAGGCCAGGTTGGCAATGTCTCGAAGTGGGTGGAGGCGCAGGCTCGATCGCTGCGTGGCTCGCAACACGCGTGGGACCGACAGGACACGTTCTCGTAACGGATATTGATCCGCGTTTTCTCGAACCATTAGACACCCCCAATGTGGAGGTGCGCCGGCACAATATTGTTACCGATCCGCTGCCGGATGCAGCTTTTGACCTGATTCACGTACGCGCGGTGCTACTTCATTTGCCGGAACGGGAGCAAGTATTGACGAGGCTTGTGGCAGCGCTGAAACCAGGAGGCTGGTTGATAGACGAAGATCTCGATTCCGTCTCAGCGCTTCCCAATCCAACGATATTTCCCGGAGAGATTCTTTTGAAAACGCAGTTGGCCATGATGCGACTGATGGACGACCGTGGAGTTGAAAGGCGCTTTGGTCGGACGCTGTTTGGGCGGCTGCGGGCGCTCGGGCTTGTTGCCGTTGACGTGGAGGCGCGGATGTCCATGTGGCATTCCGGCTCTCCGGGTGCTACGTTGATGCGCCTAAACTTCGAGCAGCTCCGCGAAGCCATGATCAGTGGCGGCTACATCACTGAGGAGGAGATAGCCCGAGACATCGCACAACTGGAAGATTCACACTTCATGGCGCCGTCACCCATCTTGTGGGCGGCGTGGGGACAGCGAGCGTTAGCCGAGAGAGTTTACGACTATACTTTGTCGTAACCCAGTGCGGTGAGCATGGTCGAGCATTCGGTTACACGCGAACGTTCTACTACTTTCGCCCGTCTCTTCCAGCAGTAAATCTCAGCCCCCGCAACCAACAGCAGCCAGGTGGGGCCATGAGTGCGATGCGACTATTACGCTTTTTCGGCATCGGATAACAGCAACCTGCCTTTGATTTGGGCTCTCAGGATCCGGTTCTCTGTGGCCAGATATTCGTTCCTCAGTAGTAGTTCCTGGTCTACGGTTCCGGTGATGTAAGCAAGCATGCGAGCCCAAATCATTCCAGAGCCTCCGTAAACTTGATCGTCGAGCCCGGATTGTACATGCTCTTGAAGTTTCAGAAAGCAGCTGTGCGAAAAAATTACGAGACCGGAAACCAAGCCTTTTCAATACGTTTGAGATTTTTGACTATCCGGGGATTGTAACCCCAATTGCTGAGCAGGAGGCGAGGGGTTGGTGAGCGTTGGTATGTCTCTTGTTTTCAATAGGGCTCGTCGATTTGAATGAATCATCAATGTTTAAGCGGCTTCCAGAAGGGGTCAAATCGCCAAAACCTAGTAGCAAAGTAGTAGCAAGAGAAAGCGAAATGCCTACGATGTGATGCAGTTGGGCATCGAACTAAAGACAGCGCGAGGCCCACGAGATTCCCGGCATCGGAGAATAAAAACGCCGAGAGTTCGCACTTCCGCAACGATCACGCCCGAAGCACAAAGCGAAACTTCATATCTTCCCCGAACCACATGATGTAGTTGGTTCCCCAGGCGTTGTTAAAAAGGTTGGAGTGAATTCCCGCCGTGAGATCGGGCTGCGACCTCGAAAAATAGAGCGGCGACTTTTTCCCCAGAGCGACCAGTGGCGCATCAATGGTCTCTACACTCAGTGAACCGCTCTCGTCACGGTATTCGAGGCCCTTGGAAAGCGCATGCATGTGACGGTTACCTCCTGCGACAACGTCCGTTGGGGAAACCTGTTGTCCCGATTTCTCCAGCAGCCAGCCACCCGGATCAGATGCGATGGGATGGAAGCTCAGCCACATCGCTTCTGGCATGCGCGTCGCCCTCTTGTTGAACCAGGAAAAGCTCAAGTGCAAGGCGGGTTCTTCTTCCGGCATCCATAGTTCCAGATACATTTTTTCCGGAAACGCAGCGCGACCGCTGCGCACGGATTCGGTATCGTCGATTTTCAACTGGGCCAAAAGCCGATGACCCTTTTTGTCCTCTTCGAGTTGTAAATCGACGAGGGAGGGAAGCCATTCCTGACTCTTTGCCCCAAATCGTTCAATGTTGGGCTTGCCAAAATCTTTCTTCGCCCAGTCTTCCTCGCTGATGACGTAACTGTTGAAGAATTGCGAGTAATCTTGTTGCGAAAGTGTTTGATAGGAAAAAAGGGCGAGGAGGTGCTCGGCCGACGCCCATTCTCTCTTTTGTTTCCTGCTGTAGAGGTCGCGAATAGCTCCTGTCGCAGGGTCGATTCCGAGCTTGAAGTGCAGTGTTTCAATTTCGTAGGGCGAAGACAGCGCGCGGGCATTGGCGAGCTTCGGCGGAATTGCTTGCTGCAGATCTCGCAGCGCGTTTTCCGCTTCGCTCCGCAGCGCCACCGGTAGCGTAGCAATTCCATTTGAGAGCTCTTGCCGCTTCTCCTGCCAACTGAACTGCACAATCTTATAATTTCTTGTGTCAAGCATCGTCGCCAGATCATTTGGCGTGTAGTGATCGAAGTCTAGCCATGTCTTGGTGTCTGTTCCCCAGGTGTGCTCGATTTCAAGAAGAAGGTGTCGCAGCAAAGCCAGGTCGGTCGAATCCCCAATCGAAAACTTCTTTTGCGTCAGCCACTGTTCGCGCAGGCGGGTTATTTGACGGTACCGCGCGAGCTTGAGGGGGTCGCTGGCGACGCCGTGGATCCAGGTGTCTCCAATTTCGCTTGTGACAACTGGCAGTGAATTCTGGTGCGGCGCCACTGCATTCGCTATCGTGGTCAGATCAGTCGCTAAAATCTCGGCGTTTGGAAATTGTTTGCCGAGCGCCGTATAGGTATCGTGAATCTCCTCGAGTGTGTGTGGGCCGCTGTCGTCATCCCGCACGACCGTGGCGATTGCTAGGTCCGATCCCGGAACTACCGAAACCGCGCCATAGCCGGGATGATACATAACGGTAAGCATGGCCCCACTCCGATCTTTCCAGGCGAAAAGAGGAGGTACCTGCGCCGGCGTGCTCGCATCGTTCACGCCAATCTCCAGGAATTTGACGCCACTTTCGGCTAGCGGCGAGACCAATCCACGAGTGTGGCCAGGTACATCGGTCATCTTGGTGCCCGTGGTTTTCCTGCCGAATCGCCGATCGAGAGCCTGTGAAAGCCCGATGCCGCCAGCGATCAAGGACGGAGTCATTAATTCGGTCTGCCAAGTGAAGGGAAGTGCATGCCAGGCAATGTCGCCCTCGTTCACGGCTTTTTCGATGATTTTGCGCTGCTCGGTCGACGCTTGTTCAAGAAACTCGTAGAGAAGCCAGGACCCAGTAGTCCAGACGTAACGTTCCTTTCCTCCAGAAAGGCGAAGTTGGCTCGCGGTCTGTATCGCTTTCGGAAAATATTCTTTGAAAAACCGTTGCACCACGCCAGCCTGCGTGTCCGCGAATCCCGCATCAAAATGACATTTGAACGCCACGAGCACCCGCTTTACGTTTGGGTTAGTTGCCGGCGGATTCAGAACATTCTGCAACGCCAGCAAAGCAGATCCTTTCGCCAGCAATGCACCGCCGAGAAGCGATTTCATGAATTTGCGCCTGTCCATGTTCAGAGCCCCAGTGAGATAGGCGGTGACGCTGCAGTTTTGAACTTCCGTATTGTTCGTAAGGTCGTCAGTCAACGTCTCCTCCGATCACTTTGCCCGCCACCCTGTGGGCCTAGCGAATAAGATTCTGGCATCAGCGCCATAAAACACATGATGAACGATTGTGCGTAAAATGAGTATCTTTAGAGAATAAGGATATGACTCGATGATTTATCCCAACGATGCTAATGGAGACTCGCTGCGGCGCATGGAAGCCGAGGGAGACGACTTGAGTCCCCCGAAATATAGATTTCACAGTGGTCTTCTCCAATAAAAACTCAGCTGAAGAGTTTAGAGAGTTATATCCCGAAGTAGAGATCTCTTTGCGCAATATTCTCACGGCGGAGCAGGTACAGATGCTGGAGACCGGATCGCTCGACATTGGATTTCTTCCTCTGCCGATTGGAGGGCATTCGACCGTCGACGTTGTCACAGTGCATCGCGAACCCTTCGTGCTCGTCGTACCCTCGTCCCATAAACTAGCAAAAAGAAAAGGGTGCGCCTATGCGAAGTGGCGGGCGAGAACTTCGTGATGTATGAGCGTACCTGGGCCCCTGGATTCCACGATTTGATGATCGGGATACTTCGCGATGCCGGGATTGTTCCCAATGTTACTCAGACCGCAGGAGAGGTCCCAACGCTGATCTCACTCGTCCATTCGCGCATGGGTATCACCATTGCGCCGTTATCGGTGGTTAAACATAGTGCCGCTTCGGTAGTGGCCTGTGTCTTAGACCGGATACCGATGTCTGAAATTGGTATGGCCGTTCGTAAAGGACCTCGAGCGCCGGTCGTCGACAACTTCAGATCTTTCGCGCTAACAAAGTTTTTTACTACGTTCGGCTTCAGTTGAAATAGGAGGGGACTGAAAAGCGTCTCTAACTGATTGACTACAAAAGAGGAAGTGGCTCCCCGGGCTAGATTCGAACTAGCAACCCTTCGGTTAACAGCCGAATGCTCTACCATTGAGCTACCGGGGAACGGGCAAGTAGACCTTTAATTTACAACAACTTGCGGCTGCGTGCCACTCTCCTCTCTGTTGACTTGGGGTCGCGGCCATAAATCGAAAGAAGGGCAGGTTGAAAAACTTTATCCGATAACTTGAACGATATAAACTTCGTCGATAATCTATCCAACTGCCTAGCACTAGCGTTGTTCCGACGAGCAGATGGAAATGAACAACACGATCGAGTTGCGTCCAGTTCTGCAGACGGAGAAACAGTTCACGGATAACAAATCCGAAAAGAATGTCCGTGTAACGTAAGCTGGTGTCGAGCTTCTCCAGCTCTGGTTCAGGGTGAAACGCAACAGTGATTGCGTTAGCGATACAGACAACGGCATTTTTGTCGATGGCAGAATTAATGGCAACAGCGTGTCTGTCACGAAGGACGCTGACGGCAACGTAACGGCGGTAGGTTTCTTATACCAGCCGACAGGCTCCAATGCGTTTTTGCTACATGTCGAGCCGGATCCGCCGACTGTCCCCGCACCTTCCTTTTTGGCCAGCTTCGGCCAGATGTGGGGAAGCGCCATTAAGGGCATGAACGTCTTTCGCGATCCAACAAGCCGTGACGAAAGAGACATGCAACGGCAGACGCTGCTGTTAGGCTCCTTCATGGGTCCAGAGGAGGAAGAAGGAAGCTTAGTAGGGCTGACCCGATGGGGCTGGAAGGGAGCCGGGAAGTGGAGGGCTGCTCTGAAAATACTCACGAAGCCGGGCACCCACGAATTGCTGGAGGGAATCCTTCCAACGGTGGAGGAAGCAACGGAAATGATCACGGAGACAGGAGGTACGATTGACCGAATCGAGGAGCACGCACCAGGGGATGTGAGTCCGCATACTTACCCGCATATCAACTACACGACCGCAGAGGGTCAGCAGGCGACCGTAAGGATTCTGAAACTTCCATTTTGAGACCTCCTCGGTGCTAATATATGGCCGTTTAGACAAGATGAGAAATGAGTCGAAATAAAACTGAAACGACGGATGCCTTTCGCGAATTCTCAGAAGCATTCCAGCGTTGGCAATGGCTTCTTCCACCAATCGGCGATCTTCGCAACCCCAATTCACCTACGTACCCAATTGAATTGGACTTGGATCATGCGGTCAGTTCTCTCGCGTCAGTCGGAAAGCGCGCCCTAGAGGGCGACACGCGAGCGGACTGGCCAGCGATTGTTCCCGAATACCTCGCTGACCTAAACGCAGTCGAAAGAAACGTCGTCGCAGCTGCGGTTCCCGTCGAACGAAAAAGAAAGTATGAGGCCTACATTTCCGAGTGCCGATCGGTCTGGCAAAAGATAAGCCTTTTGCCAGTCCCCGCCGATGGGCATCTTGGGTTTCGAAAATACGTACTATCTAATTTTCGATTTTTGGAAGAATTGCATGAGTTTCACGTCACTGAGAGTAGCCCCATCAAGGTGCGGTATGAATCAAACCACGTGTTTGTCGAATTGAATTTTTCCCCGCGCGCCCCAGAGCTTACTTTTGAATTTGGGAATCTTACGAAGGCAGACAAGCCGCCAAAATCTTTTTCGCTGGATGACCTGGCATACTGGGCAGGTGTTGGCTTGCGCTTTGATTACGATCGCTTCCAGCTCGATTCATCAGTTAACCTAGCGGAATTCATCGAAAGTGTCGCTCGGTTTGTTGAGCGACACGGCTGGTCCGTTTTGAGCAATAACCCGCATAGTCGTGATTTTCTAGCCGCGAAGCAGGCTGAACGGGAGCGCCGGATCGCAGAAGAGATGGTCTGAAGCCCCCGTGAGGCCAAATAACTCCCGGCCGGTAGTGACGAGCGAGAATCCTGCGAACCACTGGGCGTCGCTAAAACTAGGAGCACCTGTGAAATGAATGACATACGAGGAGGTCGTGCAACGAAGTTACGTGGACGACATTCAGCCGTGGCGGAGTTCCGGAGTTCAGTTGGAAAAGATGGCGCGTGCTCTGGAAGTTCCGCTGTACAAGCTGTTCTACGACGGCGTGCACCGGCAAAAGCACCTGCTGTCTTCAAACAAAAATCTTCCGACGATGGTCTTTAGGGCAGTTCAGGTAAGGATACTCAGTATCTGAGCAAACTCCACCGCTGGATGGGCAGGGCCAGCGAGGACGACCGCAAGCTCCTTCTGTTCACGGCACAAAAAGATGGCGCGTTATCTCAGGATGCCAGCAGCAAAAAGAAAAGCCCCAGCTCCGTAGAACGTGAGTCGGGGCCATTCTTTTTTTGGGTCCAACATTGGGTCCAACTAGGCCCGGTTTTAGGCAGCTTTTTCGGGGTTAAACGGCGCAGAATCAACGAATGAGCATTAGGTTAACAGCCGAACGACCAACTTTATCAGAACTTGCCGGAGTTGGCACTAATCGAAGGAAATCAGCAAGTTGCGACTAAACCTGACGAATCATTTTCTCCTTCTTTATTCACCTTTCGTTCGCATTTGGCCGCCGTTCACCACCATTAGTATTACGTTTTTATGACAGCGCGTACCATTACCGATTCGTGCGCCTTTCCACGTAATTATCGAATCGAATTGGTTTGCTCCACTCACAGGGACGAGCAAATGATTCTGCAGAGACGGAAGGGTCTCAGGAGTTACGGCCGTGCATATGATCGCTCATAGAAGTTCGCTTGAATTCGCCCGCCAGTTTTTCGATCGCGCATCCGATGATGGGGCATTCCGCATTCAAGGACTTTAGCCGGGGATCGCCTCTGGGAAGCACGACCATCGAAATGGCCTCCGGCTCGACATCTGGCAACGAGTCCTTGCGACCGTTTTCATTCATTTCACCCAGCGCGTGTCTTGCTAGGTAACGATGATGCGACCACCTTGCGTCCATTTCCTCAATGAGACGAAGGAGCGCTTCGACCTCACTTGGAGGGGAAAGAAGAAAGGCTTGCTCCTGCGCCCTGCACTCTCGATTCGGAGAGCACCAAGGATTGTAAGATTCAACGTGCGCGCTTCTGGGCGGAAGGTCGGATCAGCGAGGTCACCAGTACGCGATATATGCCTTCCCATACAAGCTGTGTTATATATAACGCTCTCCAACGCGGGCACTCCACCATGAGCTACTCGTTCTTCTTCAGCTACGCTAGTGAAGATGATAGGAATTCGCAGGGCCGAGTGAGGTGGTTCTACGACCGCCTGTATGAAAATCTGAAGGTCGCTCATGGACGGGTAGACGAACCGTTCTTCGCACCGCGCGGCATCGAAGCCGGTGAAAACTGGAGAGAGTCGCTGCAGACGGCCCTGAATTCAAGCGGGATTCTGATCTGCCTCCAATCCCCACTTTATTTTGAAAGCAAGGTTTGCGGGCAGGAACTGGAGACGTTCCTGCAGCGTCGCAAGGTTTATAAGAGGGCTGGCGGCGATCCACCCGATTGCGTGATTCCGATCCTGTGGCATCCGCTGACAAGCGCTCCCAAGGTTCTTCCGAACGACTTCCAGGGAAAGAAACCCTCCGGCGATCTGACGCCCTTCCAGATGGATGGCCTGTACCAGGCAATCCTGACCGATCAAACGCCGGGCAAAGAAGGAATCGTCCTATATGCATTAAACCTTGCGCGCCGGATCAGCAACCTGATTCGCAAGAATACCGGCGAGCGGGTTTTGCCCCGTCTGCCTGTTATTCCCGACCTGGATATCATTCCCAGCGCTTTCGATTTACCCGAATGGCCGCTGCCAGACGTAGATGAAGAAAAGGGAACCGGACCGGCGTCAATAACGCTAGTCTACCCGACGGGTTTCCCTCCCGAAAGCCTGCCCTTCTCCCCGCCCCCGCCGAACGCGATCATCTCGGCCGCCGCGCTGGCTAAGTCTCGCGAATGGATCTTCCAGGGCGTCGGATTCAATAGCCTTGACGACCTTGTGACAAAGCTCGCGAAAGTTAAGTGGGCTCAGGACAAGAAGAGCCCCGTGGTGTTGATGCTGACCGAAACGCTTCTCGGAGACCGGGAACTGCTGGCCCACTTCGACCGGATCGAGAAAAAAGGACTCGCGACGATTGTTCTCTCTACTGCCGGCGGGACTCAATTACCAGTTGATTTTCCCGCTACTCTGAACGCAACGCTGACTACACGAGATAAATTCGACGAGCTCTTGATCAGTAGGACAGCAAAGCTTCGGGCCGCGATTATGGCCGAAGCCACTACAAACGTCCCCGGGACGATACCGGCCTTCTGACCAAATGGGACAGATCGTCACTTTCTATTCGTACAAGGGCGGCACCGGACGCTCCATGGCTCTGGCTAACGTTGCGTGGGCGCTGGCCAGCAATCGACAGAAGGTGCTCGTTATCGATTGGGATCTTGAAGCTCCCGGCCTGCACCGTTATTTCCGCGCTTTCCTCTCAGACAAAGAACTGACCGAACCCGAGTCCAAAGGGCTGATCGAGTTCGTACGAAACTATGCCTTGCTCGCGGCAACTCCGCCCGCCGAAGGCGAGCGGGCCGCGAACTGGTATGAGCCCCACGCGCAGATCTGGAAGTGGGCGACACCGCTCCGATGGCCACGCGGTCCGATCCTCAACTTCGCTAACCGCGGAGAGATTCAATTTGTGCCGGCTGGTCGCCAGGGGCCGGACTACGCGGAGCGGATCAACACCTTCGACTGGCACACGCTGTATCAAGCTCATGGGGGCGACAGATTTTTCCAGAGTGTCCGGGAGCAGGCTAAACGTGAATTCGATTATGTCCTTATCGACAGCCGGACCGGTGTGAGCGATACATCTGGTATCTGCACCATTCAAATGCCGGATATTCTCGTCGCCTGTTACACCTATAACTTCCAAAGCATCATGGGGGCGTCGGATATTGCTCGCAGGATACTCAATAAGCGGTCCGGCCTTGCGGTCTTTCCCGTGGCGATGCGGGTGGAATTTACTGAGACCGATTCACTCATTCCCATGCGTAAGCTTGCGCGCGAGCGATTCGGCGATCTAGTGACAACCGCAAATCACGGGGAGTACTTCGACAAAACGGAAGTCCCTTATTACCCGAAGTATTCGTTTTTTGAACGACTGGCCGCATTCGAGGAGTTTCCGAACGCCAAGGGATCCATCAATGAAGATGTCCGACACTTGGCCTTTCTGATTGCTGGCAGCGAAATGGTGCAAACTCCCATTGATGAAAGCCGGCGCCGAGATGTCTCACAGGAATTCGATCCCACTCTCGCGACAATCATGCGTCCGATGGAGGCCGAAACCCGACCGGTAGAGCGGTTTGGAGCGCGAACCTACGGCATTGCTGCCGCCGCTGCCTTGCTCCTCGCCATTGGCTTATCGCTGTTTTACCTCTATCAGGTACCCAAGCTTGTCCTCGCCGGAGTCAAAGGTCAGCTCTTTTATCTCTTATTGCTTCCCTGGGCTCTTCTCTGGGCGGGATTCTTGTACACCGGCCTGAAAGGCTATGCTCGTGTGACGCATAGGCATTTCACCATGCTCTTTCAAGTGGGTGGTCCCGTTTTGATATTTTTCCTTGTATTTGTGGGTGGCTTCTACCTAATACCGCAAGCGCACCCATTTGATCTGACTATACGGCCCGTTGGTCCGCACGGTGCACTCCGGAACGGAAAGGTAGACTTGGATCTTGGTGCAACCCGGCGAATCGCATCTATCGGAAGTAATGGTGAAGCAACCTTCCAAGGCATTCCGCAAAGCTTTTGGGGATCCACTGCCGATATCTTGATCGAAGTGGAAGGCTACGAGGCGACGTATCGGCACTACACGATCAATAGGTCAGCCATTGAAGTGCCGGTCGAGCCGACTCGGTCGCACGTAACGATTCTTAGCGGTACCGTTTTCCCAGTGCCGGGGAAACAGCAAAGTGTGGAAATCAGCGTTGTCGGTCAAGACGTGAAGACAAAGCCTGATGCATCTGGAGCGTTCGTAATGCAAGTCGCCGGGCAGGAGGGAGATAGAATTCGGCTGGTAGTCAGTGTTGATGGCAAAGTCGTTTATGACGAATACCAAATTCTTCCGGGCCCCTTGGCTGTCAGACTGCACGAAGCGGCCCCGCCCGGTTGGGACAAAATACCGCCGCGAGAGGCTTGGTGCTACCAGGAAAAAGCCTCGGCTACCACTCAGCGATGGGGACTGAATTCCGGGTTCGGAGCCTATTGTCACTACTCCGACCAAAACTGCGAAAAAGCACGGTCAGGATCTTCGACAGCATCGAACTGCGCTCACTTGACCGACATCAATCCGACTGTGTGGGGTGGGAGGCCTCTTCCCAAGGGCTACTTTGCTTCGTGGTATAGGCAGAACCTGACGGCGCCGCTGAGTTCTCCGTTTCCAATTCCTCCTGGGCAGACGGAGCAGCCGAAGTGACTGGTTCGAGTCCTAACGATCTTCAGTAATTTTACTAAAGACGAAAGTGGAATGCTGAATTCCAGTCGCCGCGCCAACTCGACCGATCATCAGCATTGATTAGCAAGAACAACCCGTCGCTCGACCTGCTTTTCCGTGCGCTGGCCGAACCAACGCGCCTACGCTTGTTGAACCTCATCGCCGACCGCGAGATTTGCGTCTGCTACTTCGTCGAGATCCTTCGGATCAGCCAGCCGAAAGTCTTGAAAGTCTCTCGTCACCTTGCCGATCTCCGTCGAGCGGGAATCGTTGCGGCGAGACGCGAAGGCAAGTGGATGCACTACCGCCTTGTCGCGCCTAAGGACCAGGCCGCCGCCAGTATTCTCCACGAGACGCTTAAGCACCTGAAGAAAAAGCCCGAGATGCGGTAAACGTGTACATCGTTAGCTCCCCTAAGCAAGACCATGTTAGTCGTACCGCAGCGTCGATGCTGGATCGACTCGAAGCACGCGACGTGAGGGCAAATATGCCGCGGCGCCGCAAGCCATCCACACAAAGGCGATTCCGCCCGCGTAGGCAGCCACATCATATGTCGAAATAACAGTTCGCCAGAGACACGTTCGAATCGAGCCTTATGCTCCGGCCCTTTGAATAAAAGCTATCGTCATCCCTGCGAGATTTGACTAGAATACAGGCAGAGCTCCAACATCGCACGACGCTAGTTGTGGAAAGTTCCCGCCAAAATGACAACAGCGTTTTTCAGCTACAGCAGGAACGATTCCGAGTTTGCTCTTCGGCTAGCTGAAGACTTGAAAGCGGCTGGCCAAAACGTCTGGCTTGACCAACTGGACATCGTTCCAGGCCAGCAGTGGGATAGGGCTATTGAAGAGGAGTTGAACCGCTCCCCACGCATCCTGGTGATTCTCTCCCCTTCTTCTGTTGAATCCCCGAATGTCATGGATGAAGTCTCTTTCGCGCTAGAGGAAGGGAAAACTGTGGTCCCAATCCTCTACAAGAATTGCAAGATTCCTTTTCGGTTGCGCCGGCTGCAACACGTCGACTTCACACAGGATTACGCCCACGGACTCAAGAATCTTCTGAAAGCATTGGTCGCTCGGCCAAATGCAGAGGAGCGGGCGCCGATGGTCTCCGAGCCTCAGGGACAGGTCCAAGCAGAAATTCGGGATGTTATGGAGGCCCAAACCGAGGCGGAGCAAGCACGGCCGAGTGATGCCCCCAGCAACAGAGTCTCATTGGAAGAAGAACAGCAGGGTGAAGCGGAGGGTTCACGACACCGAACTGAGGCGCCGCCACGAGTGGATGCCGAGCGTAAGCGACCAGAAGCAGGAGAACCATTAGTACACTCTCCCGATCAAAGAGAGGCAGAGGTGGCCAGTTTACCGCCGATTCCTAACGGGGCCTTCCTGGCACAGAAAACAGAGCGGGCGCGAAAGGAAACTGAGAAGCTGGAACGTGAGGCGGAAGAGCCAACGCGCCCAGCGTTCGAGTCCAGCGCCGCGACAGTCCTGGCCGTTCCGCCATTAGCGCCCCCAGAAATCGTGACCCCATCCAGTGAAGCCGCAACAGGCGCGGCGCCGCCCGCTACACAACGCGAAGAGCCTGCGGTCCTCACACTACCCTCGTCGAGACCTCGCCCTGAGGCGCCCGCCCGTAGTCGCGGCATCTGGAGCCTTGTGACCTTGGTGGGCATTGCCGTGGCATTACTGAGTGGAGGTTCGTGGTGGTACGCGGCCCATCGGCCCCAGGCAAAAGCCATCGGCCAACTGAATCAAGGCATCGAATTTTACCGCCATTCTCAGTTCTCGGCTGCGACGAATTCGTTTCAAACAGCCGTCCACGACGACGCCAAACTGGTTAGAGGTTGGCTCTACCTCGGGGCCTCCTATGCCCAACAATGCTACAAAGAGCCGGAGGACCCCCAGGCGTCGTTCCGGCAAATGTCGAACCGGCAAATGTGCGCAAAAGCGAAGGAGGCCTTTGAGGAAGCTTACAGAATCGATCCGAATAACAAGCTCGCTTTAGCCGCAATCGGGAGCATGTATGCTGCGATGAATGATTTCGAGAAGGCCAAATTTCGACAACTGGTGGAGGTTGACGCAAGTAACCCCGCAGCTTATACCTGGATTGGTGCTGCGGATTGGGCAATTTGCTTCGACCGTACCGAGGAGTTACGGTTGAAGCTCGGGATTATTGAAAACAACCCCTTCCGCGGTATGTATCCCGAGAAGGCTCGCGCGGAGCTGGAAAACCAGAACGGTCCGCTGGTTGAGGAGGGTCTGAAGGCGCTGTCCAAGGCCCTCGAGATCAAGCCGAACGACGACACTATCTTGGTGTACCTGAACCTCATGTATCGACAGAAGGCTCGGTTGGAGCGAAATCGTGAGGCTAGGGCTGCGTACGTGAAGACGGCTGATGATTTTCTAAACAAAGCACTCAAGGCAAGAGAGGCGAGGGCTGTAACGACGACGGACGCAGTCCACGAGGATTTTGATTTTGAATTCGCCCTGCCTGTCCCGCCTCCTCCCCCACCTCCTCCACCAGCCGCGCCTTGAGGTCTGAGAGTCGATCAATCGAAAATTGGCACGGCCCGGGTAGCTAAGTGCGCATTCCGATACGAGAATTTCGGTGTTTGACCTTACCCTAATGCTGAGCGTGCGGTCCCCGTAATGATTAAGAGAGGTTTTAATCCTTAGACAAAACCAAGTCGACATTTAGATTATCGATCTTTAGTCTGATTTTGGCCCCGTAAGGGTGCGGCTATCCCGCCAACTGATTTCACTGACGATCAACGATCAACGCAACGATGCTGACCATCAGCGCCCAATGTTCTGTGCCTATTTTCGGCTGCGGAACCGGGTTGGGATTGGAGGAAGCCATAAATCAGGACAGCCCGAATATCTCGATAAGCCTTGCTCTTGCGAGCGTTCGAATGCCACATTCGCTAGTTCTCTCGAATCTGTTTGAGCCCACGCCGGATGTCGGAACTAGCGGGGCCACCGCTGTAGTAGCGGTCCAGCGCTTCGTAGAGTCGAGACTTGGTTGACCAGTTTCCTGGTCCATGACCTATACCGCGGGCCCAAATCTCGACGTCTCCATACGAGTTCATGTCATCGGTAAGGAACTCTCGGAAAGAGTCGACCCCGAGCTTCGCGCGGGATACCTTCCACTTTCGGTCCCTAAACCCGTAATCCGGGATTTCGAAGGCCACGGAGTGGGTTTGGCGAGGAGCGTGCTCGACCCACAAATCGATCCACAACGGCGGTATTTTGGTGGCGGACACAGGGCAGAGTTTTCCGTTTTCCTCTTGAAACTTAGCTATCAACTTTGGCACCAAGGCACGTTCGTGCCCAGTAGAACGTGATTGATTCTGGATTCCGTCGTCGATCTCTTCGGCAGCCTGTCGTGACCTTGAATATCGCACGATTTGGAACTTCTGGATCGGAGCAGGAATCTCGGCGCCGTCTGCCACGACTGCGACAACAGGGACGCCAGCGCCGGTAGCAAGTGCATATTCGTACGTCACCCATTCCGATTTGGCACTCGTTTCAGTCACGAGAACGACGACTGCGCGAGCCTTGCGAACACCGTCTTCAATGGCATCATGCCAGCGTTCGCCAGCACTAATGTTGCGCACATCACGCCATACGCGCAATCCGCGGGCCTCCAACGCTTTCTCAAGCGCAGCGGCGCTCTCTTCGTCATTCCGGCTGTATGAAAGGAATAATGCAGGTCGTTTGTTCATTATCTCTTCGTATTCAGTAGGATCACGCTGTTTCAGATTTTCAAATTGTTCAGCCATTCAGTTCCCAAGTGCGTGCCGAATTGAGGATCCCCAATTGTTGATAATTTGGTTAGAAGCGCGACGAACGGCGTGAAACAAAATCCAATTTGAGTCCTTATTCCGGCGGCTGAAATATTAGGTTTGCGTAGTGGCAATTCACTTTGCCGAATTCGATTAGAGAGCAGCCTTTTCTGCCTGGATCGACATCACAGCGTCCAACTCCAGGCGGATAAGTTTCATCGCACGCAGTCGGCGCAAACCGATCCGGAATCAGTAGAGTCGCCTCCAAAGGAGGAACTAGGTCCACGAGTGCTGCAAAGGCTTTCCGTATATGACCTTCATGCGTCATGCCAGACATGGCCATGTCGTCCGGATTGGTTGTGCACCAGATATGCAAGTTGACGATGTCTGGGCATTGGCCTGGAGTGAGGGAACTGAGGTCAATTCCTATCCCGCCATCATCCGGGTCAAGTCGAAGGAATTTTTCACTGCGCTCGTAGGCTATTATCAGCATGCTTGGACACGAGTCCATACCATTCAAAGGTGTAGAATCCCTTCCTCCATACACATTACCGACCTCGTAGGCATCCAAGGCATACAACTGTCTTGTATACCCAGACATTTGCTTGGGGTAAGGTAGCCGAAACATGCAGTATCGCTTTTCGAACGGATCGACTGGCCCAGAGTTTGGCAAAGGCAAGAGAGGGTAGCTGTTCGGGTTGGGTTTAAAACGCGCGCTCGGGTCGCCTGATACCCCTCGGAGACTGTAATTAACTCTCCTCAGTTGCTGCGCTTTCTTGTAATCCAGACCGCCAGCTTTGTATATATGTCCGTAGACGGCGGGAGTATATGCCTCGACAAAGTCCTTTCGGAGGACATACCCATAGACCCCATGCAGTATCACGTTTACGACATCAGGCATTTTGTTCTCCTTCTTTCGATTCTTCTATTTGGCCCATTCATGCAATTCAAATTCTTGCAAGGACGGAAAATGCCGCCCAATAGTAAGGGTGTGAAAACCCCGCCATTGCTCTGGTCTTAGCTGCTGCAAGTCGTAGTGCGTCAGGTGAGGTTTCACCCTTAAAAAGCCGGGAGTAGAACTCTTCCATCATTACAGTGGCTGCGTTTGAGTCAACCTGCCAGTGGCTAGCAACAACTTCGGGCACACCAGTATTCAAGAAAGCTAGGGCAAGATTCTCTCGGTCCAACCAACGTCCCTCTTCTCCCTGATTGGTCTCACACGCCGATAAGATAACAAGTTCACAGTTATATAAATCAAGTCTCACGATATCTTTCGATCGGAGCGATACTTCCTCGAACCTGCCGTATCGATCGCGGCTCGGGATCGATAGCTCCCCGCCTCTTACTGTTGTGCGGGAATGGCCTGCGTAGTGAAAGATTGAGGCGGTCGAGAGTAATTCCCGAAAACTAACTCCAGGAAAAGCGGTGGGGCTAAAAATGAGTGGGCTCTGAAAGAGTGAACCAATGCTTCTCACTTCTTCTTCTGCCAATGGATCGTGCAGTCGGTTTTCACCGTCGGACCCACTCGCGCTGACTAGCAGCACCGTGTCATGATTGCTCACTCTTCGAACAAGTTGCGATCGAGAGTCTTTTCCAGAACCCATTGAGATTATGACGCTATGTTTCGAGCCGAAATATTGACCGGTTTCGTCGACCAAAGCCTCAAACGGCAGGCTCGCCAATTCCTCGTCCGGCTCAAAAACAATTATGTCATCCGCGGAAAACTGTTTTGAGAATGGAAGGATTAGCTTTCGATATAACTGCTGACCATGATCGATAATATCGGCTATGTCCGAGGAGGGAGTTGAGCACTCTTGAATAAAAAGTGTCCGCAGTCGGCGAATGTCATCCAAAGAATTGTCAATTCGAATGACTTGTACGGCATGACTGCTTCGAATCCATCCGAACATTCCCTCTGGAAGCCTGGCATAGGCCAAAAGTTTCTCGCGACTCCCTAGTGGTTGCGACCGGGACGCATCTGGACCGAGATAAGTTCTGGATGAATTCTGTGCAAAGTGAGACCGTTCACCGGCGACCTCAGGAGCTAACACATTTCCCTGGTGAGGAGGAGTAGAAATGACATCGCGATACGCCTCCCAAGTCTCAAAGGCTCCTTGAAAGTCTTCCTCGTTCAACTTGAGCTGAACCAAGGAGCGGTAAGCAAGTGATCCCTCATGGAACCACACGAGACGATCCCCTGGATCATCCAAAGCTCCGAGGCTCGCCTGGAATATGGCGATTGCGTTGCGGTCCGCTGATTCCGCATCGATTGTACGACCTGTGTTGCGGCAAACTTCCCCTAGAGTAGCGTAAAAATCTAGGAGGCTTAGGTTATCGTGCAAACTAGCGATAACCGACTGAAGCGACTGAAGCCGCTCCCAACTTCTTTGAAACTGATGCCTCTGCATTTCGACTTTGGCCATATTGACTGAAACTGTAACTTGCTGCGTAAGTGTCGAAACCGTCTGCGGTGCAGAACGAAATATCTGTGAGGATTGCTGCAGATCAGATTCGGCCTGTCGATATTGATTTAGCATCAGTTCGCTGCCGGCCAGACGAGAACGCGTCTGAGCTGCAGCTAGCTGGTCCCTCCCTCTATCAACCAACGGAATAGATTCCCTTAAGATGGCTTCCTGCAAATGCCATTGCTGTGTTTCCTCTGCTATCAGATCCAGCACGGCGTAGAGCGATGTGCCACGAACGTCTGAGACCGGATGGACCCAGTACCGCTGCAATCCTTCTAAAGCCAAACTCCAAGCCAGTGACGTGCTTCCTGTCTGCCACTGCATGACCGCCTCTCCAACCATCGCACGCTCTAGGCTTTCCTCGTATCCAGCCTCCTTGGCGACAGTGGTCGCTTCTCTCAATCTGTGTGAAGCGATCGTTAGGCTTCCATCCATGTTGGCGCAAAATCCCCACTCAACGAGCGCTTGGGCTTCCAACCACTTGTAGCGATACTTACGCGAGTCTTTCGCAACTGATTCGGCGATTCGCTGACAGCGAATCACCTGGGATGAGAATTGCTGTGCGTAAGCGTATTCAAATCGGGCCCGCAGAACACCCGCCTTGTTACCAGTGTCATGAAAGCCCCTCTCAGCTTCTTGGGAAAGCTCTGTTGCTTCTTGCTCGTGTCCGGAAGCGTTGGCGGAAATCGCCAAGGCAAGTGTTGCTATAGATAGTTGAAATCGCGGACCGGCAGATCCTCGTGAGGTGAAAAGAAGGTCCTGCAAGAAGGTGTCACCGTGACGACCAGTCATAAGGCGAGAAATACGTTCGATGGCGTTTCGAAGGAACACCGTTCGACCGGGCTTCGACTCAAGATCCGATTTTACGAACTCTGGTGCCCACTCCGTAAGCACAGTTCGCTGGTACTCCTCTATCCGCATGTCCAGCAAATCATCCGAGATTGTCATAGTCGAATTTGCAGCGATTATTTCAGGAGAAACCAGGTCACCTGCGTCAGCCGCCTTTTTCTTTTCATTCAGTTTCTGGTCGACCCTTGCAAGGTGTTCACGCGCTTCGCCGGACCAGTCTCCGCTTGGCTCAAGAGAAAGGTAATGCTGCCAATCTGCCTCGGCCTCAGAGTACAGAGATAATTTCTCGTAGATAAGTGCACGGTTGAACAGCGCCACGACATTGTTGGGATCTTTTTCGAGTACACGGCTGATCAATTCTACCGCGGTGCCAAAGTCCGAGACATATCCAGTTGCTTGAGCTCTCTCGAAATATGCTGTTGCCAGATCAATTCTGACCATCGATATCTGGGGTGCTAGAGCTTCGGCTTCTCGAAGCGTGTGAATCGCGGCGTCATAGTTCCACTCGAGTATGTCAGCCTGCGCCCCGACGATAAGCCAGTCGACAGCCTGCTTTGTTTTTCCTCGCTTGCTGGCAATCCTAGATTCTGCTTCGAGCAAGGTGCGGGGAGCATCTAGGCGCGACTGTCCGATGCCTCGTGCGATTCTAAGCGGCGCATATGCAGCGCCCGGGAGCCGGAGCTCAATAGTGCGACGTTCTGTATATGCTTGAGCGATCAAGCTATTCACGTGTCGCAACTCACGATCACGCAACAACCACCACGATGAAATCGCAACCAAAATAACGGCCGTGCCGGCAAGAAGCCATCTAGACCAGCCGAGGAAATTCGTCGATACACCGCCAGAAATGGGTCTGGGGCTTTGCGAACTTGCTGAGCTGCTTGTCGTCCCGGTCAGCCTAGCTGCCAGATTGCCTTGCCAGCTTTTGTTGCCGCTTTGCAGGCCGGCCAGTAAAGTGCTCTCTTCGGAGCTGATGTGTTCATCAAAATCCTCTACCGCTCGCCTCAAAATGGGACCGCAAAAATCGCAACTTGTGACATGGTCAAGCAATTCCTTGCTTCGGGTAGGTTGCAGAATCCCGGCTGCCAGTTCCACAATTTCCTTCTCTCGGGGGCAGTCCTTTGAGGACTGTGTTTCTCGTACAAACTTCAAGTTGCTGAGATCTTTGGCGAAGTCGCCCTGCATTGAAACCAGTTGCTTGCATGTCTCACAGCATGCTAAGTGCTGGCGCGATTGTTCCAGCGAGTCCGCATCATCTGAATGCACCGCCTCAGCGGGATGGATTTCGAGCAGGCGTTCAATCTGCTCGATGGTTAGGTGCTTTTGCTCTCCGCTCAATGCTTCTTACTCCTTATTACAACGATTCTGCCGGGCTTATCCCTTCAATTGTCTTACCGGCCGGAGGTTCTTCCCGCTTCGGTGGCACGAGTTTTTGCCGAACCGCCCTAGTTAATCGCAAAATCGTGCTCTCTACACCCTTTGTGGTCAATCCAATCGTAGGGAGGCCCGCGATTGCTCTGGCGGATAATCCAGCCCGGTAGTAAAGCCAAAAAATCCGACAATCTCGCTTCTCATTCGGTCCTGAAGACACGCCTTCGAGACAGGTAGCGACTTGCCCGAGGAGAACCTTCCTTTCCACGGTTGCGACTTCTGGCTCTATTCGGGTAACGCGTTCCGCTGCAGCGCCGTCGTCCAGCGATCCAGTTTCAGCTGAACCACCTCGTTTTTGCGCGCGGGAAGCCTTGAAATGGTCATGCACTAAGTTTGCGGTGAACACTTTTACGAACCCATAGATTGCATCCTGGTGGGCGGACTTGAAGTTTTGAAACAGGCGAAACCGCTCCGCACATAACTTCAGGTAAGTTTCCTGAATGAGGTCGTCGATCACCTGAGGAGAGGCCTCTCCCCATTGACGCGCTACTCGGACTGCGACGTTTGCAATCAGGGGATGGAACCGTCGGATGAACTCCGCCCATGCAGATTCTTCCACGTCGTGCAAACACGCGAGGATGAGTTCTTGCGGTGGGATAGCCGAGTAATCCACAGCGCTTAAAGCCCTTAAAGTGCACAGATTGTACATCAATCTACTATTACATGACGCAATTGTTATAGAGGACGGCTTTGTAGGTGTCTGAGGCTCGCCCCAGCCTCCGAGCCTTCGTACCAAGATCCACCGGGGCGTCGGCTGGTCTAGCAATGAGGTTGCAAGGGCCCGAATAGTGGAAACGGAAAAGGAGCACGAATCTGTATTATGTGGTTTACGTATCCAGGATTCCGTGGCCCGCGATAGTGACCACGACTCCAGAGTCCTTCATGTTCGCTAGGTGCAAGAGGCGCATTCTCAAAGCGCTCTCAACTACTTAAGATGCGCTAAGCACAGTGGATTAAGTACCTCGGCAATTCGGATCTCCAGTCAATCTGCCCTCGCCGTGCCACGAATTGCCGACCGTGCTCGTTCCATACAAAGCTCTTCACTGCGCCACCAGAATCAAGAATCCGTTTCTTTTCTCAATTCCCGCAGATTGCAAAGAACGAAAAAGGGAAATGCACCACGGTTGCGTTCTATTTGGGTGTAGGACGGACGAACGATCAAAAATCTCGCAAATGACTTTTGGAGCGACAAATATGCCTCCACCCAGTGCGCTATCTGCATGCAAGCTGATCCCAACGCCCAACCCTAGTGTCTTCAATGCCAGCCCCGGTCCATTGTCGATCGATATTGTTCCAAAGACCGGTAACGTTGCCTTCGTACCTCCGAATTGCGACGTTACCGACTCTTCGAGTACTTCCGTTAATCCGCAAAAAACTCCAACGACCATAACCTTCACAGTAGTGGCGGGACAGACCTACCACCTGATGGTGTTGTTCGACATTTTCCCGTTGAGTTCGACGGGAATCCTGCAGGAGAGCTGCACCGGACACACCGAACTGGATCAGATCAGTTCAGCAAGCAACCCAGAAGTCTACACACTTTTGGCTTAAAGAATCTGGAGGGCATTTTCAATGACGAGGATTTCACTCACAGGCTTGTTGGCTCTAGGTATCTTGTGCGCTCCGCGCCTATCGTGCGCTCAAAGCTCCTCCTGCGAACAAGGGTTAGTCGCGGCGGCAAAGATACCAGACGATAATGCGAGGACGCGAGAACTTCGCAAATACCTTGACGTCGGCCTCCGCGCTCCTTGTGTTGTCGAGCTTCTAATTCTCCCGAATGCTTCGCGAGCCACTCGAATCATGTTGTGGAATCTCTTCAAGGCCTCAACAGCAAATTTACAGCAGAGCGGCTCCTCAGCCAACGGCACGAGTGGAAGTACGAATCTGATTTCGAAGAACATTACATCTCACATTCTATCGTTGGCGAGCGAATACGGCGCTATAACTGAATCGACCAGCGGACAAACGACGACCGTAAACGGAACCCTCGATGGAATACCTTTGGCGCTAGAGGCCAACACCCAGGGGCTTTTCGCAGAGTGTGGTGCAACTCTGTCCGGTGAATCCAAATGCTTGCCAACCAAATGGTTCAACACTCTTGGAAGAGTCTCGTACAGCTTGTCTTTGGACTCGGTGCCCGGTTCGCAAATCACAGGAACAACCTTTGGAACGCCGCAGGGAACTACCCAGCCGGCTTCGCTCAATACAAATGGAAATCCGATACGAGTAAGCCAAATCACCACCAAGATCGTCTTATTTCAGCCGCCGTCGACGTTTGATAATTTCTCTAACGCACTAACAAACTTGGACAAGTCCGAATTGTCCAAGAGTGGAACGACGCTCCAGAATGCGCAAAAGAAACTTCTTGCCTACCAGAACGGTGCCATTGGCTACACAACTTGGGTTGAGACTACCAGTGATTATTTAAGTAAGGTGGGTCCGGACAAGATAGTTGCTGCATGGCGTGCAACGGCAACCCAACTCGCCAATATCCTTGAAAGTGGGAGTCCGGGCAACAAAGGACCTTCAGAAGACGACTTGATGGTTGCGGCCGTGTCATTTGCATCTGCCTATTCGGGATACGCTGCCGCAGAGCGTTCCTTCTTTAACACAAATCAGGCTAGCAAGCCGGTTCTCACGTTCGAGTACGATGTCAATCGACCTGCAAATCAGCCTTCGAATTCGGTCTTCCGGCTGATTTATGGTCAAAGTTTAGGTAAGAGCTGGACCTTGACGGCGAACGGGGCGTTTTCGATATTCAACTCTGCTCCCTCGAGTTCCATACCAGGTGCAAGTAGTCTTCGAGACATTCAGGCTGGCTTTGAAGCAGACCGAAATCTAGGCTCCCTTTGGATTCTGGGACCCGCCACCGCAAGCGGCGCATATTACTTCCAATACCAAAGCAGTCCAGGAATCCTGAATGTTAATCCCACGCAACCCATCAGTGGAATTAGCATTACCGGACTTCCTGCAAATGCGACCCAAGTCTTTACGCAAAAGGGCAGCATCAATGTCGCGCAAGTAAAACTTGCCTTGGGTTCCGCCAAATCTAGCTGGCGCTTCCCCATCTCTGTTACTTGGTCCAACCGCACTGAGCTCATAACTAAGCCCACTTGGCGAGCCCAGATTGGAATTAATTACGACTTCGATTCTTTATTTGGCACTGGAAAGTCATCACAGTGAGAGCAAATGAACGCGGAGAAGGAGGATGGAATGATTTCGGAAACGCAGGCAACGGCTCAAAACGAATCTTCCGCTGGCAGATCGTTTGTTAATGCGCGCGGCATAGTCTTGATGTCTGCGTACCTCGTGGTGGTTTTTTCGGTTCTGTTGTATTCCTTGGTGGCAATCTGGCCGAGAATCCTTCCCTTAGCCATTACATCGGTCAAGCCTCAGCACGGTCCGGCAAAGGGAGGTGGTGAAGTTAATATCGTAGGCACGGCCTTTACTGATGGTCTCCAAGTTTTCTTTGGAGACGTCCCAGCGAAATCTGTCACACGTAAATCCGACAACTTATTGATAGTAACCCCTCCAGACAGTCAACCTGGTGCTGTAATGATCGAGATCGATTCTTCTGATGGCCAGAAGTCGGCTGACAGATACGTCTTCGATGATGGCTCCCCTGACTCGTCGAAGTTACCTTCAACCGCCCAACCCCAAGGTCCTCTCGATACGAGTTTAATAAATTGCCAGAAATCCTCACTCCCCTTCTTTGCTTGGGCCTGCTCACTTGATAGT
>Ga0207028_1028_pt1 | contig 43183 bp, 44 predicted proteins | sample Alteio_BWMinCont_41_FD_153287 | JGI IMG/M metagenome (GOLD analysis project Ga0207028, IMG submission 153287) | Enriched cells from forest soil in Barre Woods Harvard Forest LTER site, Petersham, Massachusetts, United States -... | ecosystem: Environmental > Terrestrial > Soil > Temperate forest >... | reverse complement strand
TGTATTAAAGTAGGATATAGCTGTTGGGTTTTAGAAGACAATAAAGAAATTATTGGTTATGGTCTTTTATCGATGGCAGCCAACGAAGCACATATCTTAAACCTATGCATAAAACCTTCAAGACAAAGACATGGTTTAGGGTTGAGAATGATGAAACACTTAATAGAACAAGCAAAGAAATTAAACGCTCGCTCTGTTTATTTAGAAGTACGTGTTAGTAATAAAGGTGCTTTTGAATTATATAAGAATTTAGGGTTTTCAGTGATTGGCCGTCGGCAAGATTATTATCCTGCTAAAGGTGGTCGTGAAGATGCATTGGTTTTGGAGTTATCCTTTAGACCAAAACCAGTTGTTTAATTATTAGATATAAAATAAAAAATGTACAAGGGTTTTTTACTACAATGCTAATTTTATTAAATGCCTAGATATGCACGTCGAATTTCAGGATCGTTGACAAGCTCTTTGGCGCTTCCACTACGAATGATCTTTCCTATTTCTAATACATAGCCTCTGTCGGCATTTTGAAAGGCAGAAAAAACGTCCTGCTCAACCAATAGAATTGTCACTCCTTCCTTGCGGATTTCAAGTAACGCTTCCAGTAATTGTGCAACGATAATGGGTGCTAATCCTAAGCTCATTTCATCTATCATTAAAAGACTTGGCGCTGCCATTAAAGCACGCCCAATGGCACAGATTTGTTGCTCACCGCCGGAAAGACTACCAGAGAGTTGCTTACGTCTCGTTTTTAAAATAGGAAATAAAGTATAGACTTTTTCCAAATCAGATCTAATTTTGGATTGATCGCGTCTACGATAAGTGCCCATCAAAAGATTATCTTCTACTGTCATCGCTTCGAATAACTGTCGGCCTTCTGGGACCTGAACCAAACCTAGACCAAACACTTGCTCGGGAGTTAATTTTTCAAGAGCATGCCCTTTAAATTTGATCTCTCCAGCACTTGGAATAATACGAGAAAGCGCACGTAAAAGTGTTGTTTTTCCGGCACCATTGCTGCCCACCAATGCAACGATTTCTCCAGAATTAATTTCAAAGGATATGTCATGAAGAACGGTCATCTTGCCATAGCCAGCATAGAGAGAAGATGCTTGTAATAGTGCTTCACTCATTCTCGTTTCTTCCCTAAATAGGCTTCGATAACTTTAGGGTCTTGTAATACCTCTTCTGTTTTTCCAAGCGCTAGCTCCATACCATGGTGCAGAACGAGGAGTCTGTCAGCCAGGTTTTTGATGGCTGGTAGTACATGTTCAATAACAAGAATGGTAATTCCCTGATCTCGAACCTTTTTAATAAGACTCACGATTTCTTGGATCTCCACGTGATTCAGTCCTGCCATAACTTCATCCAAAAGCAGTAGTTTTGGCCTCATTGCCAATGCTTTGGCAAGCTCTAAACGTTTGCGGCCAGGTCCATTTAAGGAATCGGCACGATGAGAGGCCTCTCCTGTTAGCCCGACGACTTCTAAACATTTCTGTGCTTCTTGTTCTGCTTCAACAATTTTGCTAACCCCAGGGCTTGTTCCAAACAAAGCTCCGACTGCAACATTTTCGAGCACACTAAGACCTGGAAATGGACGCATAATTTGAAAAGTACGAGCGATCCCAAGTAATGATCTTTTATAAGCAGGCAGATTTTCTATTGAATGATTTTCGAATAAGATTTTCCCTTTGCTTGGTAGCGTGGTTCCACTGATTAGATTAACAAGGGTAGTTTTTCCTGCGCCATTGGGGCCAATAAGACCTAAAATTTCATTATTTTCGATCGTAAAATTTAAGTCTTTAACTGCTAATATACCTTGATAGTTTTTTGTGAGCGCTTGAATTTCGAGTATTGCCGACATGTTATAACCTATATATACGGATATTTTCTTGGAAATAACGCCACCCAAGTTCAGGAAAGCGCCTGATAAAATCTACAATACCGCGTGGCATAAAAATGATGGCTAACACAATAACAAGACCAAAGAATAGGCTAGCAAGGCTCGTTATCTCAATAGCCAGGATTTCTGCAACACCAGATAATACAAAAGCACCTAATATTGGCCCAAGAATAGAGCCAGAGCCTCCAAAGACAGTCATGATAATCATCTTTATATTTAAAGTGGAATCGAAGGCAGAACTCGGATCAAGGTAAGTGATATAGTAGGCATGAATGCCACCAGCAATGGCAGTAAAGATCCCGCACAATGCAAAGGCAAGCACTTTATAAAGGGTTGTGTTAACCCCTAAAACCATGGCTGCTTGCTCATTTTCTCGAATAGCAATCAATCCAAAACCAAAACGACTGTTTGCTATCCAAGCAACCGTCAAGGTTGTTAATGCCAAAAGCCCTAGTGATAATTCAAAAAATAAGGTATCACTTAGGCTGAGCGGCAGCACCAATCCAATATTTCCACCGGCGATATCAAGATTGGAAACAAAGGCGCTCATGACTTGTGCAAGCGCTAAGGTTGCAATCGCGAAATATTGGCCACGCAGTCTTAAGACCGGTAGTCCTAATAAAAATGCAACTAAAACGGCTAATGCCACACCAAAGATTAATCCAAGTGCAAAAGGAAAATTAAATTGCAGCATTCCGATTGCCACACCATAGCCTCCTAGACCATAAAACAGGGAGTTACCGAAGGAAGGATAACCCGTATAGCCTCCAATAATATTCCAGCTTTGAGCGAGTGTGGCCAAGATCAGCGCATTGATAGAAAATTGAATAAATTCTGGAGAGCCCCATAAGGGGATAGTGCTAAGAGCAATAGTAATGATGACAGCAGAGATAACAATAATTGACAAAACTTTGCGTTTCATGCGGTTCGTCCAAGAAGGCCTGTTGGTCGTATAATCAATACCAGGACTAAAATACCGAAGCTAATTAGATTGGTATAAGTTGGACCAATATAGAGAGCAGTTAATACTTCCACGACTCCTAGAATAAGGCCACCTGCAATCACAAAAAGCGTATTTTCTAATCCGCCGATAATTGCAATCACAAAAGACTTTGCAGTAAATAAAATACCGATGTAGGGATTAATTTGTGAGATCACTCCATTCAGTGAACCAGCAGCACCAGCCATGGCGGCGCCAATGGCAAAAGTTAAAGCATAGATTAAGCGAGGATCAACTCCATAAAGGCGCGCTGCAACCAGATTTTGTGAAGTGGCCCGGATGGCTCTACCAATTTTTGTAAACGAGAGAAAAAGCCAAAGTATCACTGTTAAACTAATGGAAACGCCGAAGGCGTATAGACGCACGAGAGGTACAGTTGCGCCAAAAAGGATAAAGTTAGCACCAGTGTAGTCAGGGTTGATGGTTCGATAATCTGCACCGAATAAAAGTTGAGCAAGGTAGGTAATGGTTACATCTAGGCCAAAGGTTATCAGCAAGGTATTAAACATTGGGGCGTTGATCACAAAATTGATAAGATATCGTTGGATAAGAAAGCCAAGGCAAAAAAGCGTTAACATGGAGATTGGCAACCCTGCAAAGGGATCTACATTAAAATAGGAAAAGAGATAATAGCTAATATAGGCACCGAGCATGATAAGGGAGCCGTGCGAAAGATTAACAATCTTCAGCACGCCCCAGACCAGCACTAAGCCTAGCGACATTAGAGCATAAAACCCACCCAATAAGATCCCATTGACCAGGATTTGCCAAAGGAGTTGCAATTATCGTTTGCTCCACGCTGGCATCGGGTACACTGGTTTCTCGATAAATCCTTTTGGCCCGTAGATAGGTACCAATTTTCCTTTTTGAACTTGAATCATCGTTTGTGGCAGCTCGATCTGTCCGCTTGCATTAAAACGAATACGACCATACAAACTATTAAAATCAAGTTTAGCAATGGCATTTCGTACTTTTTGGGGATCAAGGCTATTGGCGGCTTGAATGGCTTTCACAAAAGCTTCTACATCGGCAACCCCCGAAGCTGCATGGTAATCGGGATCGTAGCCAAAGCGTTTCTTATATTCATCAGCAAATTGCTGTGCATTCACAAAGTATTCATCTTTTAGATCTTTGGAAGGCAGCCAAGCTGTCATACCACAGGCATAGTCAGCATCATTCCCTAAGGCCTTTCGGAAGTCTGCGGAAGGCACACCTACGGTGAATGAATAAAGTTTTGGATCCACATTGAGGCTTTTTGCTTGACGAATAAGATTGATCACTTCTGTTTCGTGGCCCGCAACCAAGATCACATCGATATTTTGACTTTTAATCAAAGATAAAAGTGAACTGAAATCACTGGAGTTGGAGCTGAATTTCTGATCAACCACTAATTTAAGGGGAGTTTTTGCAAGTATTTTTCGGGTACCATCGGCAACCGAAACATCAAAGGAATCATCCGCATAAAGTAACGCGACTGTTTTTGGAGTAGGAGTCAGTTTCAACAATGCATCAATGGTACTTTGGTAGTAATCGGTTGCGCGTGCCAAGGTGCCAAAAATATATTGATACCCGCGGGAAAAAATTTGATCAGAAGCTCCCCCCCCTTGAATCATGGGAACTTTGTATTTTTCTGCAATGGCTGAATCTGCTAGGGCATAATCGCTGGCGAAGGGCCCTAGAAGAAAATTGGCTTTATCTTCGGTAATCAGTTGTACATATTGCCTGACGCTTAAATTGACATCCGATTGGTTATCGAGGAGCTTTAACACCAATTTTTCTCGAGTGTCGCCAACCTTAACGCCGCCTGCGGCATTGATTTTATCGACGGCAAATTGGTAGGCATCGGCATAATAACGCCCTGTATTGGCTAAGGAGCCAGTCATTTGTACGGAAGCGCCGAGTTGAATATCTGCTAGACAAGCAGGGGTTGCCATTAATAGGGAAGTTAGTGCTAAAACTATGTTATGAAATTTCATGATGTCTCTCCTTAGACTGGTTACGAATCTACATGGGTTACCCATTAATAGTAGTACAATATCCTTATTTTTCTAGGATAATTTTTTCTTTTCAACTCGTAAGCAATACAAGATGGCCATTTGTCCGGAGAGCATGAGGGGTAGGGATAATAAGGATACTATGGGGCCTACTATCTTTATAGCTTCCTCAGGTGTCAAGAAAAGAATGAGGGATAGGAAAGATGCAATTAAAGTTATTAAAAATAGGGTTAGTGCGGTTTTCCACCAATGTCCAGAGACCAAGTAACAACTTTGACGAATAGATCCCACTATCCCTTGATCGCTTATTATTACCAAAAATGGAGCGATGTATAACAGTATGGAAAGATAAATGGCAGGAAGAGAAGCAATAAATCCAACGATTGGAAAAATCACAAAACTAAATGGCATGAATTTTGAAAGCGTCAATAATAGGATCGATGGCAAGGTAAAACAAATACCGACAAAGAAGAAGCAAAGAATTAGCACAAAGAGGCAGGGAATTGCTTTTTGTACTCCGATACAAAGTACAGAGATATAATCAGATTCTTTTTGTGTTACGATCGAATCTACCAAAGCAACTATTGCCGATCCTAATACCAATAGAAGAAAAAAGGATAAGATCAAGAGACCAATCACTGAAATAAAAAGAGCAAGTTCAGCATCTTTTAATGAGAGGGTACTTAAAAAAAAAGCTAATCCGCTAACGAGAAGCACTTGAAGTAATAAAAGAGGCAAGACTTTTAAAAAAACTGCTTTAAAAATGCGAATGCCTGTTCCAAAGATCCCAACGATAGTTTGTGGGGTATCGGGTAATGCAGCCATCATAGAACTCCTTTCTATCCTTCAATTTCAATCCCTGTTTTTATTATAGACTAGCGAATCACTTCTCCCGCTGCTTGTAGATCTGCGTGATATGAAGAGCGAACCAAGGGGCCGCTTGCAACATGGCTAAAGCCAATGCTTTCTGCAAAGTGACCAAGCTCAGTAAACATTTCGGGGGAGACAAAGCGTTTAACGGGCGCATGATATTTGCTGGGTTGTAAATATTGCCCCAGCGTTAATCGATCGCAATCGTATTTTCGCATTTCCAATAAGACTTCTTTAATTTCTTCATCGGTTTCACCCAGCCCCAACATTAATCCCGATTTGGTGGGGATAGAAGGAAAGCGTGCCTTAAATTCCTTGATTAAAGTTAAGGACCAAATAAAATCAGAGCCAGGGCGAACAGCCTTATATAAACGTGGCACTGTTTCGACATTGTGATTAAAAACATCGGGTGGTGCCATAGATAAGTGATTTAAGGCAATTTCCATGCGGCCTCTAAAATCCGGGACTAAAACCTCAATTTGAATGTTTGGACTTAATTTTCGGGTTTCGCGAATACAATTGGCAAAATGTTCAGCTCCCCCATCGAGTAGATCATCTCTATCTACAGAAGTGATAACCACATAACGCAAAGCCATTGCCTGGATCACCTTAGCAAGGTTGATTGGTTCCTCTAGATTTAAGGGATCAGGTCTGCCATGCCCAACATCACAAAAAGTACAACGTCGCGTACATTTGTCCCCCATAATCATAAATGTTGCGGTACCGTGACTAAAACATTCATTTAAATTAGGACAAGAAGCTTCTTCACAAACCGTATGAAGATTATGTTCGCGTAATAATGTTTTTAGATTGGCAACCTGAGGGGTATTGCTTGTCTTAATACGGATCCAACTGGGTTTTGCTAACGCGTCTTCAGTGACCTCGATCTTGATTGGGATCCTAGCCATTTTGGCCTGACCTTTTTGTTTCTCGTTTGGCGAAGCATTTTTGCTGGTCATTTTATCAATATCCTTTATCTTTCGTTTTCTTCAATAATAGTAGTGTAACCCAAGTGTTTTGCTAAGTAAGCAATGAGAGCAGGGGCGAGTGTTGAGGGAAGACAGTTTTTTTCAAAATCGCTGATTTGAACCACCTTTAATCCGGAATACCCACAGGGGTTAATTCGACCAAAAGGTTCTAGATCCATCTTCACATTTAAGCTAAGCCCATGATAACTACAGCCCTTTCTTATTTTAAGCCCAAGCGCTGCGATTTTAGCGTCATTTACATAGACGCCTGGGGCGCTTTGCCGTGTTTTACCGTCGATATCATAATCACGGAGTAGGGCAATAATAGATTGTTCTAGGGCATTAATTAAATCCCTGAGGCTTAGGTTTTTTCGATGAATATCAATTAAGGTATAAACGACTATTTGACCAGGGCCATGATAGGTCACTTGACCGCCTCTATCGCTTTGGATAACCATGATAGACCCAGGATCAAGAATATGTTCAGGCTTCCCTGCTTGGCCTTGGGTAAAGACAGGGTGATGTTCAATCAACCAAAGCTCATCCAGCGATTGCTGCGTGCGTTCTCGAGTAAAGGTTTGCATAGATCGCCAAGTGGGCTCATAAAGTCTTAAGCCTTTGTCTCTAACGATTAAGTGTTGATCTAATTTTAGAGCACCCATAAAATACTGGGCTCTTTAGTTAATGCCTGATACAAGCCGTCTAACTGTGCTTGGCTTTTAGCGTTAATGGTGGCAGTGATCGACAGATATTTTCCGCCTTTACTTACTTTAGAAACAATAGCGCCTTCTCCTAAATCGGGAACATGCTGATTAATGATCCCGATCACAACACCTTCAAATGCATCATCTGCAAGTCCCATAATTTTAATGGGAAAGGCACTAGGAAAAGTGAGCGATTGACTCAAGGCGTTACTTTATCTAAGAGTGATTGAAAGCCAATCGCAACGTGATCGAACATTCGGCTTAAGAAGCCGCCTTTTTTAATCTCATTTAAGGCAACAATGGGTTTTTCAGCAATCATTTTATTATCCAATTGTACGGCTAAGGTTCCGAGTGGAGTGCCTTCCTTCGCTGGGGCTTGGATGAATTTGTCTATGTTAATCGTGGCTTTTAAGCGATCGTATTGCCCATGTCCAATGGTGACATATAAATCTTCTGCCAAACCTAAATTAACGTCTTTTGTAGTACCCATCCAGATCCGAGATTTCTTAAGCGAAGTTCCTGCGGGGTATAATTTGCGGGATTCAAAAAAGCGGAATCCATAATTTAATAATTTATCGGTTTCATCGATCCTGGCAACATCACTTTTAGCACCCATCACAACAGCGATTAATCGCATTCCTTGTTTTTGTCCAGAGGCCACTAAACAATATCCAGCGGATTGTGTATAACCTGTCTTGATGCCATCTACCAAGTTATTTCGCCATAAAAGGCGATTACGATTGCTTTGTTTAATTTTATTAAAGGTAAATTCTTTTTGGGAGTATTGTGTATAGCTGTTTGGAAAATCTCGAATAATTGCTTTGGCCAATATTGCCATATCACGTGCAGTAGTATAGTGGTTGGGATCTGGAAGGCCTGTGGAATTGACAAAGTGTGTACTGACCATGCCAAGTTGTTTGGCATAAAAATTCATAAATTCTGCAAAGCCATTTTCTGAACCTGCCATATGCTCAGCAATAGCAACCGAAGCATCATTGCCCGATTGTATGATAATACCCTGGAGCAATTCTTCCACCGTGATAGAAGTATTGGGTTCAAGAAACATACGAGAACCTTCCATTTTCCAGGCTCGATTACTTACCCGAACTTGATCCTGTAACTTGAGTTTACCGTTTTTTAAGGCGTGATCAACCACGTAGGCTGTCATAATTTTGGTTAAACTGGCAGGTTCTACTCGTTGATCAACATCTTGCTCAGCAAGAACATAATTGCTTAATTGGTCAATTAAAATATAGGATTTTGCAGCAATAGCGGGGGGAGCTGGAATAATAAGGGTTGGTTGGGGCAGTGCTGGAAGATCTGCAAAAAGAATAACGGGAAAAAATACCAAGGATAATAAAAAACCACTTTTTAACAATTGACGCATCTATTGCTCTCCAGATAAATTTGTCTCTTAGCACCAATACTCGTGTAGTTGCTTTATTTTAAGTATATCACGGATATGCATTATCGACGATTAGCACTAGCCACTCTAGGCCGAGCAATTTTTTTGTTAACTTTATAACTCTCTTTTCGATGAGGATGTCTTCTCCCATGATCTCGGGGATCAATGGATTCTACCTCGACTCGGCCAGTTCCACGACTTAAGATCCCAAGCTTTGCAGCAGCGACATAAGAAAGATCGATCAAGCGGTTGCCATGGAAGGGGCCGCGATCATTAATTTTAACAATCACACTTTTTCCATTCTCTAAATTAGTCACTTTAGCGTAGGTTGGTAAAGGGAGAGTGGTATGAGCAGCTGTCATAGCAAACATATTATATCGTTCGCCATTAGAGGTTTTTCGGCCATGGAATTGAGTGCCATACCAAGAGGCTTGCCCCCTTTTACGATAGCCCTTACTGGTTGGTAGAACGTGGTATCGCTTTTTTAAAGCAACATAAGAGTTGGTTTTGCCAAAACGATTTCCATGCCGACTGAGTGGTTCTACTCTAGGGACAGCATTGGGGGTTCTCAGTATGTTAGCGGGAATGCGTTTGGGAGCACCATCTTTTTTCTTAGGCTTATGGCTACACCCAGAGGCAAATATTAATAATGTAACGATACTAATCAAAACCCAAAATCGTGAACTTTTTACCATTTTCATTATCCTCGCTTATGTATTCTAATTTCTTGACTGAGTTGATACACCGCCATCGCATAGTGGGTACTACGATTATACCGTGTGATCACATAGAAGTTATGTAATAAAAGCCAATATTCTTTAGAGTTACCAAAGTTCTGCAATGCCACAAATCTTGCTTTTTCAGAAATTTTATTGTTCTCTTCAGATTTTTTAGGTTTAACATTATATCTATTTGCCAGTTCTTTTAAGGATACATTGGGCTTTAGATCTTTAGGTTCCATTATTTTTTGATGGTTTTTCCCAAGAACTATGGCTTGATAGGCAATATTTTCTCCGGTCCGCCATCCATTCATTTTGAAATAATTGGCAACACTGGCAATAACATCTGCATGGTTTTGGATCAGATCTTTTTTGCCAACCCCATGAAAGTCTATCGCATAGCGACGATAACTGCTGGGCATGAATTGCCCCATTCCCATCGCACCGGCATAGGAGCCGAGAATGATGGTTGGGTCCAGTCGTTCCTCATTGCTCAATAATAAAAATTCTTCTAGTTCGCCACGGAAAAATTTTGCACGGCGAGGGTAATCAAAAGCTAAAGTTGATAAAGCTTGAAGTACAGGATAGTTGCCCATTTTTTTCCCATAGGCACTTTCAATGCCAATAATAGCAACAATCATCTCTGCAGGTACGCCAAACTGATTTTCTGCTCTTTTGAGCAGGGCCTCATTTTCTTTCCAAAATAAAACGCCCTCTTTGATCCGCACTTTGGTTACAACCCCTTTCCGATATTGGTACCAGGGAAGCGCTTCATATTGTCTGGACATCAGTTGTAGAATTTTCTTTTCAGTTTTGAATCCACTAAAATGCGAAGTTAATTGGTTTTTATCAAGGCCGTGTTTTTTATGCATTTCATCGATAAACTGTTTTACTTCTTTTCGATGCGCAAAAGATTTATCTTGTTTTGAATGATAAGCATGGCAACCCGATTGCCAAGAAAATATAAAGATCAACAACCATTTTGTAGACTTTTTAAACAAATTGCGCTCCTTAGATTTTATTTTGCTAATAATGTTCTATGAGTCTGTATAGACATCAGTATACCAAAGCTTGCCATCAATGTAACCAATGATGTCCCACCATAACTCACTAAAGGAAGGGGGATCCCGACCACGGGTAAAAGCCCTGTTACCATGCCAATATTAACAAAGACATAGACGAACAAGGTCATGACCAAACTCCCAGCCAATAATCGACTAAAAGTGTCTTGTGCTTGCACACTGATATAAAGTCCTCGAATGATAATATATAAATATAAGGCAAGCAAGATAAGACATCCAACAAACCCAAATTCTTCACTAAACACGGCAAAAATAAAATCGGTCGTTCTCTCGGGTAAAAATTCTAAATGAGATTGGCTGCCATTAAACCAGCCTTTACCATAGAAACCACCCGATCCAATGGCGATTTTTGATTGAATGATTTGGTAGGCCGAACCTAGCGGATCTCGTTCTGGATTGAGCAAAACCAATACTCTTTCTTTCTGGTAATCCCGCATAAAATACCAGAGAACAGGCAGGCAGAGTGTCACCAATCCAAAGAGATATAACAAAAATCGGTAATGGATCCCAGAAAAAAATATGACAAATAAACCACTGCTTAAGATCAATATTGCTGTGCCCAGATCCGGTTGTTTAGCGATGAGTGCTGCTGGGATCAAGATCAATAATAAGGGGATAAATAGAGTGGAAGGCTTTGGGGGTAACACTTGTTCGGAGAAATATTTAGCAAGCATTAAAGGAACCGCAATTTTCATCAACTCTGCTGGTTGAAATCGAAGGAACCATAAATCCAACCACCGTTGTCCACCCTTACTGATATGTCCTAGGACTAGAACAATAATCAATAGTAGTAAAGCAGAAGAATAAAGCCAGGGAGCAGACCATCGGAAAGCTCGAGGTGAAATCTGGGCAATACCGATCATTAATCCACCAGCAATGAAAAGTCTAATGACTTGTCTTTCAATGACATTCATTTCATGTTTAGCGCTAAAGAGAATGATTAATCCTAAGCTACAGACGCCAAGGATCCCTACCAACAAGGCCCAATCGATATGGATCTTTGAAAGAAATGTTCGCTTTTTATAATACATCTTTTATTCTGCCCCTTCCATTTCTTCAGTGTAGCTTTCATCTTCCCCCATGGTATCGGAGGTTTCGATCCTAGTTTTTGAATTGAAATAACTATCGAATACAATCCTAGCAATATCAGCGCCCGCTTTATTTTGTTTGTTTTCAATTAACACCGCAAGTGCTATACGAGGGTTTTCAATGGGAGAAAAGCCAATAAACCAAGAATGATCCCTTAAATGTGCCTTCACTCGATTGGCATCGTATTTTTCATTTTGCTTTAAACTAAAGACTTGAGCGGTTCCCGTTTTTCCAGCGATTTGGTAGCGAAGACCTTGGCTAATTCGATAGGCAGTGCCACCCGGTGTATGAACCACTTTTTGCATAGCATTGATCACCATGTCCCAATGGGAGTCTGCCTTTAGGTTAACAGCAGCGGTTTGTTGCGGTGCTTGTAAAATGCTGGTTTCAGAATGAGCTGCATTCATTGAAGAGACTAAACGAGGTTTAAAGCCAAGCCCTCGATTGGCAAGAATGGCGGTCATATTTGCCATTTGTAAAGGAGTTGCTAAAAGGGTTCCTTGTCCTATCCCAATATTCAGGGTATCCCCTGCATACCAGGCCTGGTTATAAGCTCGCCGTTTCCATTCCGGAGAGGGTAGAAGGCCAGAAACTTCCCCAGCGATATCAGTATTCGTTGGTTTCCCGAGTCCAAAACGGGCATAGATATCATGCATATGATGGATCCCTATTTTATGTGCAAGCATAAAAAAGAAAGTATCACAACTTTGCATAATGGCTTTTTCTAAATCCACTTGACCATGTCCATGACGTTTAGAAAAATAAATCATATCGCGATATAATCGCCCCGTTCCATTTAATTGATAATAACCGGGATCCCAAATACTAAATTCTGAATTGATAAGACCAAGCTCAAGCCCCTTTAATGCAACCATAGGTTTCACTGTGGATCCCGGTGAATACTGTCCTTGAATTGCACGATTAAATAAAGGTTTATCTGGAGACTGTTGTAAGTTTTTATAAGTGTTTACTTCTATTCCTTGGGTAAATAAATTGGGATCAAAAGAAGGATTACTCACAAGAGCCAATATATCTCCGTTAGAAGGATCAATGGCAACGATAGCGCCTTTTAAATCTTTTAGAGCTTCATAACAAGCTTTTTGTAAATGACTGTCGATAGATAAATGCAGCTCTTTTCCCGCGGTGGGTGGTATGCGGTTTAACACTCGAATAGTTCGGCCTTTTGCATCGGTTTCGATATGTTGATATCCGGTTTTGCCGTGTAATTCGTCTTCATAGAATTTTTCGAGCCCAACTTTACCCATACTGTAAGTGCCTCGATAATTACCCTGATCAATTTGTTCCAGCTCTTTTTCATTAATGGGACCAATATAGCCAATGGCATGGGCCATGGTTTCACCCAAAGGGTAATACCGAATTAAACGGGCAACCACATCTACCCCAGGCAGTCTATGTTTTTCGACCGAAAATTTAGCCACTTCTTCCTCGGTTAATTTTACTCGTAGAGGGATCCCTTCATGGCGGCGTTTATTTTTTAATTGCTTCTGAAATTGAATTCGTTCTGATTCTGTGATTGGCATTATTTCATTGATTGCATCTAAAGTTTCTTCAATATTGGGTGTTCTTTCTCGGGTTATTTCTAAGTTGAAGGCAGGGATATTTTCGGCTAATAAAACGCCATGACGATCAAAAATGAGGCCTCTGGCTGGGGTTATAGGAACTACCCGGACTTGGTTGTTTAAAGAAAGGGTTTTATATAAGTCGTGTTGATATATTTGTAAGAAAACTAAACGAAAAACAAGTATCAGCAAAAGCAAGAAAATGATAACAACCGCAGCAACTGTCCTATTTAAATATAGTTGACTTTCTTTGAAGTGATCTTTGATTACATGTAAATTTGGCAAAGGCAGCCTATCTCATAAAAAGTATTAAAGTCCCTTATCATGCCAAAATGTCAGGGATTTTTCAATAAAAGCTTATCAAGGGGGCGAATATAATGTGTGTTTTTGAATATATTCTAAAACACTATCAGGCAATAAAAATTGGGGTGAATGCCCCTTTTGTATCAATAATCGAATATTAGAAGCAGAGATATCGAGAGAAGTAATGGATTGAAGCACAATCTTGCCACAAGTGAAATCAATGATATTTTCTTTTGAGGCTAGGGCATGGTTGTTAAAAAATTCTGCTAGGATCCCAGATCCCGGCATATTCCATCCTTGGCGATCGATCACCGCAATATTGGCAAGCTCAATTAATTTCTCCCATTCATACCAAGTGGGTAGGCCTAAAAAAGCATCCATTGCGATAATTAAGCAAAGGGAAGTTCTTGGGTGAGCTTTTCGTAGTGACAGTAGAGTATCGACCGTATAAGAAGGGCCGGATCGAAGCATTTCACAGTCATCTATCATAAGAGGTGTGTTTTTGACTGCAAGTTTTAACATGGCCAACCTATCCTCTGCACTAGCAATGGTTGTGCGATGGGGTGGATTTTTGCAAGGAATAAGGCGCAATTCCTCTAATTTTAGTTGTTGTTTAATTTCCAAGGCTGCACGACAATGCCCAAAATGAATGGGATCAAAGGTTCCGCCAAAAATCCCAATAGACTTTTTATCCATGATAAGCGCCTGTTAGAGTAAGGCAAATTGAAAATAATAAGATCCAAGCGTCACCTTTCCTGCGGCCCTTAATAATATCATCGCATAATTTAGCTTGGATCAAAATTTGCTGCAACTTAGAAACGGAACTGCGATTAATAAATGTTTTTAACAAGGGCTCTCGACGTTTCCAAACACCATGTTCAGCGAAGTTAATCATTTGCTTTGGTTCACTGTGCATTTTATAGAGAATTAAAATAACCATTCTCACCTCTCGAACAATTGCCCAACTAATTAAAATAGGATCTATTCCTTCATTTTTTAGACTGGAAAAGAGTCGTGAGGTTCGCTCTATAGAGCCTGCTAGTACTGCATCTATCAGATCAAATACCGTAAAACGGGCATCTAAACCGGTTAGTTCATTGATATGATCGATGGTTAATAAGGGTGGTTCTACACATAATTGACATTTCTCAATGGTTTGGGCTGCAGCCAATAAATTCCCTTCAGTTCTGTCAAATAAGATTTGTAGTGTATCGGGGCTTGCTTGGAAACCAGCAGCTGCAAGCCGATTTTTAAGCCAAACTAAGCTTTCAGTTTGAGTTAAAGGACGGGCAGGAATAACACAGCCCTTTTGTTCCAAGGTGGTAAACCAGAGGGATTGCTGAAGTTTTAGATCTATTTTTTGAGCAGAAAGCAATAATATAATATTCTGATCGATAGCAGAATCAAAAAGCTTAATCAGAAGTTCCGCTTCTTTTTTTCGAATACTGTTTTCCGATAGACGACATTCAACCAATCGTTTTTCTGAAAAAAGACTTCCTGTATTCAGATCTTCTAACAAGATCGCCCAATCAAAATGAGGGGTTATTTCAAAAACAGCGCGTTCGGTATATCCTTCACTCTTTGCCTTTGCTCGAATGGCTTCTATCGCTTCCTTGTGTTGAAGGGGCTCTTCCCCAAACACACAGTAGAGGTTGTTTAAACCTCGTTTTAGGTGAAGCAGTAAATCTCTTGCTTGGATCCGCATGAATTTTATTCCTTGCTTGATGTGGAAATAAAAGACAATTGTCGGATCAATTGCGAAGCTGCCTCGTTATATAAATCATTTTTTAGGCGATTACGTTCAACATCGGTACTTAAGATGGCATTAGGGTTAACGCTGAGTTCTCGTTGTACCAAGATAACTCCATTTGGAAGAATAATATTGCCCTTAGAGTCGATTATCTGAAAGGAAACTTGAAATTGTAAACTGGTACGATTAGTTTGGCCATCATTACCATAAGCGGTTGTTCTTTCGGAAAAGCCCTGACTTAAAATAGTCAGAATAGAAACACCTTCAGTAGGTGTCTCAGAAATGATTTGGACACCATTATTTTTTAAGGTCTGTCGTAAACGGCGTTGGAAGGGTTCAAAGGGTTGGTTCGGTTGAATGCTCATTATTTGAAAGGCTTTGGGAATATCAAAGGTACCTTGCAAATGAAACCCACATCCGGCCAAGAGCGAAAATAAAACGATACCATAAATAATCTTTAGATGTGTAATCGATTTCATTTGCATATTATTTCACCACGATGTTAATCAGTTTGTTGGGCACGATAATAATCTTTTGCACACTTTTCCCTTCGATATGGCGTTTTACATTTTCATTGTTTAAGGCCAAGGATTCTATTGTTTTCTTATCAGCATTACTGGGAACTGTGATTTCAGCGCGCAATTTTCCATTGATTTGGATCACAAGCTCAAGTGTTTCTCGGGTAAGGGCTGTTGGATCGACAAGTGGCCATTTTTCATTAACAATTGCAGCGCTGTGTCCCAGTGCTTGCCAGAGTGCATGAGTAATATGAGGTGCGATAGGAGCCAGCATTAAGATCAAGGCTTCCAAGGCTTCCTTTCTTACCTGCTGTTCTGCTTTATTCTTTGGAATAAAATCTTGGAGGGCATTTAATAATTCCATCATAGCAGCAATGGCTGTATTAAAGGTGAAACGACGTCCTAGATCATCGGTTATTTTTTGAATGGTTTCATGGTAAAGTCTGCGCAAATTTTTTCCAGCGTCTGTTTGCGCGAGATTATCTTCAGGAAGGTTTGAAAAACCAATTTGATCTAAAGTTGCCTGCCATAAACGTTTTAAAAATCGATAAGCGCCTTCCACACCCTTGTCGGACCACTCTAAGGATTGTTCGGGGGAGGCAGCAAACATTAAGAATAAACGAACGGTGTCGGCGCCATATTGTTCAATCAGGCTTTGCGGATCTACCGTATTGCCAAGCGATTTCGACATTTTTCCGCCGTCTTTTAAGACCATGCCTTGAGTTAAAAGCCGTGTAAAGGGTTCATTGCTTTTTAAAAGGCCTAGATCGCGCATCGCTTTTTGGAAAAAACGAGAGTACAACAAATGCAAAATAGCGTGTTCAATGCCGCCAATATATTGATCAACTGGCATCCAATAGTCTGCTCGCTCATCAAACATCTTTTGGTTTTGATCAGGGCAGGCAAAACGCGCAAAATACCAAGAAGATTCCATAAAAGTATCGAAGGTATCCGTTTCACGAGTTGCAGGCTTTTTGCAGGCAGGACAGGTGGTCTTATAAAACTCAAGCATTTTCTTAAGCGGGGAGCCAACACCATCGGGAGTGACTTCTTCTGGTAATATCACAGGCAGATCCGATTCAGGGACTGGAACAGTTCCACAATGATCACAATAAATCATAGGGATAGGGGTGCCCCAATATCGTTGTCTAGAAACGCCCCAATCGCGTAGCCGCCAATGAATTTGTTTTTCGCCCATCTTGTTTTCTTTTAAAAATTGAACAATGGCATCAAAAGCTTGTTCAAAATTTAAGCCGTTAAATTTTCCAGAATGGATCAAGGTTCCCTTTTCAGTGATAGCGGCTTTGTTTAAATCATATTGGATTGCTTCGTCGTTAGGATCAATCACTTGACGGATCGGCAAGTGGTATTGCTTTGCAAATTCATAATCACGAGTATCGTGTGCAGGGACTGCCATCACTGCACCAGATCCATAATCGTTCAATACATAATTGGCAATCCAAATGGGAATTTCTTCTCCATTGATAGGATTAATGGCATTGATTCCTGTTGGAACGCCTCGTTTTTCAAGAGTGCTAAGTTCGGCTTCTGCAACTTTAAGCGTTTTGCAGTCTGTCAAGAATTTTTCAAATTCTGGCGTTTTATTTGTGACAGACTGAACCAAGCGATGTTCGGCGGAAATAGCAAGATAAGTAACGCCAAACAATGTATCGGGTCGAGTAGTAAAAACTTCTAAGATTTCTTGGCTGTTAGCTACTTTAAAATGGATAACAGCGCCTTCTGCACGGCCTATCCAATTTTTTTGCATGGTTTTCACTTGTGGTGGCCAGTCAGAAAGCGTTTCTAGATCCCGCAACAATTCTTCTGCATAAGCCGTAATTTTTAAAAACCACTGAGGAATTTCACGACGTTCAACTTTAGCACCCGATCGCCAGCCGCGACCATCGATGACTTGCTCGTTTGCTAAGACGGTTTGATCAACGGGATCCCAATTCACAACAGAATTTTTTCGATAGACAAGGCCCTTTTCAAAAAGTTTAATAAAAAGCCATTGTTCCCAGCGATAATATTCGGGCTTGCAAGTGGTAATTTCTCGATCCCAATCATAGCCTAAACCTAAACGTTTTAATTGCGTGCTCATATGAGCGATATTTTCATAGGTCCACTTTGCAGGGTGAACTTTATTTTGGATAGCAGCATTTTCGGCGGGTAAACCAAAGGCATCCCAACCTATGGGTTGAAGCACGTTTTTTCCATGCATGCGTTGGAAACGGCTAATCACATCCCCAAGGGTATAGTTCCTGACATGCCCAACGTGTAGGCTGCCGCTTGGGTAGGGAAACATACTGAGGCAATAGAATTTTTCTCGTTTCGGATCTTCAATGGCTTTAAAAGTCTTATTTTTTCGCCAATAGTCTTGTGCTTCTTTTTCGATTGCTGTCGGATTGTATTGTGATTCCATGTAATTGCACCAGTGTTAATTAATAATCAAAAACAACTCAACATCCCCCCGATGCTGCCTCGCTTTCGCTCAGCACCATCGACCCCCTGTCGAAGGGGGTGAAAGACATTTATTCCTAAGACCTTCGTTTCTAAACCCCCTTCTACAGGGGGTCGGCTAAGTCGAGCGTAAGCTAAGACTTTAGCCGGGGGGATGTTGCATAAAGATTGCATTAATGAGGTTACCGTAATCGAAATAGTTAATCAACTTAAGATACGAAATCGACCCGGCAAAATAAACATTAAGATAAGTACAATCAATAAAGGCCACAACCCAATCCGTACCCAAGGTGTTTCCCCTTGCATACTTTCGAAAGTGCCCTGTAATACCATTGCATGAAATTGTGGAATGCGCCCGATAATTTGCCCCTTTGCATTAATAATGGCGGTGATACCACTTGTTGTTGCACGCAAAACATAACGACCGGTTTCAAGAGCCCGCATCTGTGCGATTTCTAGATGTTGGTGTGGCCCCCAGGAATCACCAAACCAACCATCTTCACTCAAGGTTATAATGGCATCTGCATTGCGTAAAGTGCTTCGTACCAATTCTGGAAAGGCAATTTCATAGCAGATTAAAGGATCTAATTTTAGTTTTCCTGCCGTGATGAGTTCTTGATTTTTAGGACCTTCTGTAAAGCTAGACATGGGGATATCAAAAAAATTAATCAATCCTCTTAAACCTTGTTGAAAGGGTACAAAATCCCCAAAGGGCAATAAATGAAATTTGTGATAGATCCCCTTTCCATTGCCAAGTGCAATTAAGGAATTATGATATTCACCCTGCGCATTTTTTACCTGTATGCCAGTAATTAAAGTGGAATCTGCGGCTTCTGCCATGATTTGTAGCTGATTAATATAGTCTTGGGAATAGGGTAAGGATAATGGAACAGCGCTTTCCGGCCAAAGAATTAATTCCGTGCCCCAATGCGTTTCGGTTAAGCGCCCATAGGTTTTCTCAGTTGCACCGATGGGATCTTCTTGAGAAAATTTATCGAAGGGCGCAATATTGCCTTGTACTAAACTAACTGTATGTTTTGTTGGGCTTGCAGTAGTAAATGAAAATTGTGTTAATAGCGTGCCAAGCCCCCAAGTAGAAATCACTAAAAAACAGGCCAGTATTTTTGCATTTTTATTTCCTTTAAATAGAGCAACTAAGGCGCCAGCATTCAGTGCTACAACCAGCGAAATACCATAAACGCTAAGAATAGGACCATAACCACTTAAGGGGGTATGCAATTCTGTATACCCTAAATACAACCAAGGAAAGCCTGTAAAAGCCCAAGATCGGATCCATTCGAACAACACCCAGGAACTTGGGAAACCTAACAGTAAAAATGCAGTGTTGTTTCCTTTAAAAAAGCGTTTTAAGCAGTAGCCTTGGGTTGCAATAAAGAAGGCAAGGCTTAAGACCAATAGCAAAGTAATGAAAGAAGCCATAGGAATATCGGTATTTCCATATCGGTGAACGCTGATAAAGACCCAAGAAACCCCGACACCAAACATGCCAAGGCCGAAGCCTAAACCCGATAAGAAGGCCAGTTTGGGTTCTTGACTCGGGGATTGCCAAATCATGAGTAGAAGGGCAGGCGAAAAAATGCTTAAGGGCCAAAGATGGTGGGGCGCAAAAGCAAAGGGCAATATGGCCCCTGCTAGTAAGGCAATCATAAAACAGGAAAAGCGAGATGTAATCAATGGATACTTCCTATTTGGATACATGTCATCCTACCCTCAAGTCCGCTAACAAGGCAAGAAGCTTAATTGATTGATTTTTTAGTAAATTCCTTGAGTTGGTCCACTGTAAATTGAAAAAAATCTATGGCTTCTGTAATGGTATTGTCATGATGAAATAATTGTTCCATAATGATAACCATAGGTATATAGCTAGAATTTACAGAGCGAGGAGGCTTTAAGAAAATGTCTAAACATCTGGTACAAATGAACATTAGCGACAAAACTTTAAATAAGGTACAACGCATACAAGAAATGGGAGACTTACCCAATAGAACCACAGCCATTAAATTGGCAGTCGATGTCATCGATGTATTGGCCTCAACCCTTCATAAAGGTGGTAAGATCTACATCGTTAATTCAGAGGGAGAGCAACAGGAACTATTAGTCCCTGGGTTTAGTAAAGATTTCGAGGAAGAATAAATCTAAGAAATCATGAAAGTTAAACAAGGGAAAAGGCTAGGGATGAGAAAACGTGAGTTTAAAAAAAGACAGTGAAGAAGTTCAGGATTTTGGGGACGAAGAAGACGGGCAATTCAGTCCTCGGGCTCGTGACATTTCTCCCATTGATAGACTATTATTCGCAAAATGGGTTTTAAGAGGCATTTTTATTTTTTTCATTATTAGTATTGGTGTTTGGTTGTATCAAAAATCTTGTGGGGAAATCTTATTAGAGATTTGTAGAACAGGATTATTACCGATAGCCGCCTTTGTGATCGGGGATTATTTTGGGAGCCGGGGCCGATGAAAATTGGTATTTTATCTAGGCGTACCAAATTGTATTCCACCCAACGTTTGGCAGAAGCTGCAAGACAGCGTGGGCATGAAGTCTTGGTGGTCGATACCCTTCGCTGTTATATGAATATTGCTTCAAATAAACCTTCTATTCATTATAAAGGCCACCGTTTAGAGGTTCTTGATGCAGTAATACCCAGAATTGGTGCCTCGATTACTTTCTATGGAACTGCCGTTTTACGACAACTAGAAATGATGGGCATTTTCCCAACAAATGAATCCGTGGCGATTTCTCGATCGAGAGATAAACTACGATCGCTTCAGTTATTAGCCAGGAAAGGAATCGGATTACCGGTGACAGGCTTTGCGCATTCCCCAGATGATACTCAAGATCTGATCCGAATGGTGGGCGGCAGCCCGCTCGTTATTAAGTTATTAGAAGGCACCCAAGGCATGGGTGTTGTATTGGCGGAAACGCCTAAAGCTGCAGAAAGTGTTATTGATGCTTTTGCTGGTTTAAAAGTGAACATTTTGGTTCAAGAATTTATTAAAGAAGCAGAGTGCAGTGATATTCGTTGCTTTGTGGTGGGTGGCAAGGTGGTTGCTAGCATGAAACGGCAAGCAAGGCCCGGAGAATTTCGATCGAATCTGCATAGAGGTGGTACAAGTTCAGTTGTTAAGATCACACCCGAGGAACGCTCTACCGCTCAACGAGCAGCTAAAATTATGGGATTGAATGTTGCAGGTGTCGATATTTTACGATCTAAGCATGGCCCTGTCGTATTAGAAGTGAATTCATCCCCTGGCTTAAAAGGGATCGAAACAACGACAGGTATAGATGTTGCGAGTAAGATCATCGATTTTATAGAGCAAAACGCCAAACCCAATAGTACAAGAACCAAAGGTAAGGGTTGATCTATTTATTTTGGTGGGGTGATCTGCAAGAGATGAATGCGGCGATTATCGGCACGCAGCACTTTAAAATGAAATCCACCTACCTCGATCGATTCTCCCCGTTTTGGTAAATGGCCAAATTCTCTTGTGACAAGTCCGCCAATGGTATCGGCATCTTTAGTGTCTAACTTTGAATCAAAAAAGTCATTAAAGTCTTCAATAGGAATTAAGGCTTTTGCTACAAAGGAATTTTCTTTATATTTTTTGATTAATTGATCATCATCTGTATCATATTCATCTTCAATATCGCCAACAATTTGTTCTAATACGTCTTCAATGGTGACAAGACCAGTTACGCCGCCATATTCATCTACCACAACGGCCATGTGGTTTCGATTCCTGCGAAATTCCTGCAATAATACATCTAATCGTTTACTTTCAGGAACGAAAACGACCGGTCGAAGCACTTCACGAATGTTAAATGGTTTTTTTGAATTACCAAAGGTATAAGAAAGCAAGTCTTTTGCCAGCAAGATCCCTAATATTTCATCCTTGTTTTCCCCAATCACTGGGAAGCGTGAATGTACCGTTGTAATTAGAATTGGCAAAATTTGTTCAAGCAGCATCTCTTGTTCAATCACAACCATATGAGACCGAGGGATCATAATATCTCTAACTCTTAACTCGGGTACCTGTAAGATCCCTTCAATCATTCCCAACACATTAGGATCTAGTAATCCTCTTTCGGCGGCATCCCGTAAGACTTCCAGTAATTCCTGTCTATCCCTGGGCTCTACGGCGAACACCTGAGCAATTTTTTCTAACCAAGTGCGTGATGTCTGAGTTGCCTGTGAATCGTCACTCATCTGCTGTTATTTCTCCATAAGGGGGTGAAAAACCGAGTTTAAGCATAATTTCCAATTCTAAACTCTCCATTTCTTTCGCTTCTGTTTCAAGTTCATGATTGTAGCCCAACAAATGCAAAACGCCGTGTATAACGATATGCGCCCAATGTTCTAAAATGGGTTTAGAAGAAGCCTTAGCTTCTTGCTCTACTACGGGTGCACAAATCACAATATCTCCAAGTAAGCGGCTTGCAATGCCAGGGTAGGGTTCGTAGGGAAATGATAATACGTTGGTAGGGCCTTCTTTATCTCGATATTCCTTATTCAATTGAGCGCTTTCCTCTTCATCTACGATGCGAATCGTTAATTCTGCAGTATCTAGCCTTTGGTATAAGGTAACACTCACCCATTCGCGAAATTGAGCTGGATGAGGAAGTGTTTTCGCTTTACTCGCAATTTGTAGTTCAAGCTCAATCGTCACCTTTGGTGGTCCCCGTTATTCTTTTTATCTACTGTAAGCATAATTCGGAACTTCACTAGTTGCTATGCATTTGCCACGCAGGGTGTTAACGATGGCCTTGGTGATAATAATATTGGCCAATTCCCCAATAGGGGCTTGGCCCTCAAAGTTGACCACGCGATTATTATCTGTGCGTCCACACAGAATATTAAGATCCTTTTTGGAGGGACCGGTTACCAAAACTGATTGAAGAGTACCAACCATATTTTCATTGATTGCGTTTGCTTGTTGGTTAAGCCTTTCTTGTAATAAATTTAAACGTTGCTTCTTAATTTCTTGAGAGACATCATCTGGCAGATTAGCAGCCGGGGTTCCTGGTCTTGGGCTGTAAATAAAACTATAGGATTGATCAAAATTCAGTTCTTGGACCAGATCTAAAGTTGCTTGAAAATCACTGTCTGTTTCTCCTGGAAAACCGACAATAAAATCTGAAGTAATGCTAATCTCGGGTCGCACTTTTCGAAGTTTTTGAATTTTGTTTTTATAGTCTTCGGCAGTATGGCCGCGCTTCATTAAGCTTAAGATCCTATTCGATCCACTTTGTACAGGTAAATGTAGATGGTTTGCAAGCTTTGGAATATCTGCATAGGCTTGAATTAAACGATCGGAAAATTCAAGTGGGTGAGAAGTCATAAAACGAATACGGGTAATATTATCCATTTCAGCAATATAGTTAATCAACAAGGCGAGATCACCTATCTCTCTATTATGCATTAATCCTCGATAAGCATTCACATTTTGTCCTAAAAGGGTAACTTCCCGCACGCCTTGTTCGCTCAAGGTAAATACCTCATGTAATACATCGTCGAAAGGTCGATTGATTTCTTCCCCTCGAGTATAGGGGACAACACAATAACTACAGTATTTGCTGCAGCCTTCCATAATGGAAACAAAAGCGCTTGGGCCTTCTGCTACTGGCAGTGGGAGCCTATCGAATTTTTCAATTTCTGGAAAAGAAATATCCACTTGCGGGCTTCGAGTTTTGGTAACAGCAGAAAGCATATTGGGGAGTCTGTGCAAGGTTTGCGGTCCAAACACCAAATCCACATAGGGGGCTCGTTTTAGAATGGCTTCGCCTTCTTGACTGGCAACGCATCCTCCAACACCGATCACCACTTCTGGTCGTTTTTCTTTAAAAGGTCGAAAAACACCCAATTCAGAAAATACTTTCTCTTGGGCCCTTTCACGGATAGAGCAGGTGTTTAATAGTAAGAGATCGGCTTCTTCGGGGGTTTCTACTCGTTCTAGGCCATGGGTAGTCTTTAAGAGATCCAGCATTCTGCTTGAATCATAGACATTCATTTGGCAACCATGGGTTTTAATGTAAACAGTTTTCATAAGGTACGAGTATACAAGGAGGGGGGAGATCCAAACAAGCGACAAGTCATACAACTTATCGCTTGTTTAGAGTAAGCATCATCGATTTCAAAAGTATGTTTGCTAACCTTATCCTTTAAGGGGCACTCTTCTTCTTTGTTCAGGAGACTTATGATGTAGTATTTTAATATTGGTCAATTTACTTAATTTTTCTTCTCTTTCTAACAATTTTTCATAGGCTTCATCACTTAACCAATAAGGCCCGGATTTTAAATTTCGAATGAAGCAGAGAGGATCAGGTTTTGGAAGTCCTTGATTTTCTTTATTCAATTCCTCTTCAGCATTTTTCAAAGCAGCGGCAAGTTCAGCGCTAGTATCGTCATCTTCTGCAGGAAAGCTAGAAACTTGGAGAAAGAAATTTTCGGCTGGGTTATTATTCCCACTTTTTTGCTTTTCTTTGACAAGTTCATTGTTTAATTGATTTAAGCTTTCAACCAGCTCCTCTTGAGTTTTTGGTAAGAACGGTTCATCTGGAACTTCTTGCAAGAGTTCCGTCGCAGCCTTTCTTTTATTTTTAGAATTTTTAGAAGTAGAATTTTCTACAATGTTTTGTCTATCATTAGTACCATTCTGTACGGCATGTTGTTGTAATGCCACGTTTATATCATCTACCATTACGCTCATATCAATCTCTCTTTGGGTGTAAAAATATTATTTACGGAGATTATCAAAAGAAATAGATAAGCGCAACGAGGTGTATATGCAAAACAGGTTTTTTTTCCGAAAAAACCATGCATATACAAGGTTCCAATTTTAATTAACTTAAATTGTATAGCTTAAAAGTATGTGATTATACAATCTTTGATAAAGCCTGGTATCTCGACTGAATTTTAGAAGGGTTAGCTTTTCTTAGGAATTTTTTATGAAATCGTCAACGATATGCACAATACGATCAAAGTTCTGTGGACTGATGGCATGTGCAAAATTATCCAACACAGTCAGTTTGGAGTTTTTAATTTTGGAGTGAAGATCTGTCCCGTGATCTACTCCAAAAACGGGATCTTTAGCACCCTGAATGATTAAAGTTGGTGTTTTAATATGCTGGGGTGCTTTTTGATGAAGTTCAAAAGAAGACTTCATTGCTTTTGCATGATTGAGATAGGGTTCTTGAAGTTTGGTTCGAGTAAAAGTTTCAATGCCTTGCTGCTTAAAGAAGTTTTGATCGAAGTTGTGAGGTGATCCATCCAAGTATCGCCAGGTAGAAATATAGTCATTTATTTTTTCCTCTAAAGATTGATTAGCAAAATCAACTTTTCGGGTAGCCCATTTAATATAATCGGGATTTGGTAGAGATAAACCATGCTTTTCATAGATGCCTTCAAATGCATTAAATCCTGGTTTAAAATCCGTCGAGGTTCCAATAAGAATAAGACTTGTTACATATTCAGGTTGAAAAGCTGCTATGAATTGAGCAATCTGCCCACCCATGGAGTATCCTACATAATGGGCTTTTTTAAGATCATATTTTTTTAAAATGTTAATGGTATCTTTTGCCAAATCCATCACAGTGTATGGATTTTCGTCGTAATTGATCTGGGATGAAAGACCAGTATCTCGGTAATCATAGCGAATAACAAAATAACCATTTGCTGCAAGCGCTTTACAAAATTCTTCTGGCCAGGTAATTGCCTGATTGCCTGCCCCTGCATTCAGAAGAATGGCAGGGAAATTTTTATTCCCGAAGGCTTCAGAGAAGAGAGAAATATTTTGGAATTGCATTATTGAAGATTTGTCATCCGAAGAAAATAAAGATGTTTGTTATTTTATAACTTAACCTAGTAATTTTTCAATAATCAATAAAAGACCACAAACAGAGAAGTTGGAAAATTGACTCTTCGGGTGGTCTTCAACTTTCAATCCGTGTTGACACATCTCGGCTTTTCGCGCATTTTATTTGAGGGGTCTTGTGGATAAGGTTCCGTACTTGCTTTGGAGCTACTATGAGCAAAAATGAGATGAATTTAAGTTTTGAAGAACTTTACAGTACACTTAAACAACAATTCTATGTCAATGTCCCTTTCCACATGGATGCCACTTTGCTTTTTGATGCAGTTCAGGCTTTTTTTAAATTTTTGGATGAACCTGAAGCTGTAAAAAGTCAAATTGATTTTTCAATTGCACCCAAACATCGTCGTGGTGATATTGGCTTTAAACATAGAGACTCCAATGATCATTTATATGACGACAGCAAGGATTTTTTTCATTATCATCCTGCCATTTTTGAAAAATATGAAAATTTTCTGAATGCAAATCCAGTCGTTAATGATTTTATGTTAAAAGCGAAACCTGTTTGGGAAATAACCTATCAAGCCATACAAAAGATTTTGAAAACTTTTGAGCCGAATTTTCCTGAGACCTGTTCTAAGATTTTTAATACCCCTTATCCCCACCTTATGCTTAGATTTTTAAAATATGATTGGCAGAGTTCAGGGAAATATTTAGCAAAACCTCATTTTGATGCAGGCTCATTCAGTCTTGCCATTGCAGAAAGTTGTCCCGGCCTTCGCATTGGGAGTTGTCCAGAAAACCTTAAACTCGTCGAGCATAAGCCAGGCCAAGCAGTTTTTATGCTTTCTAGTAATTTTAAAAAAGTAATAAACAGCGATGAATTATCGGCAGGCTGGCACGATGTCATTCAATTAGACGATCAATGGATAGGTAAGCCTTTTGCCAGATGGGCGGTTGTTGCCTTTATTGAAGCCCATGGGGTAGAGGCATTACCCCGTACCGAAACTCATAAGTGGTATACCAAGGCCGAGTAAACGGGATCTGATTTTATATTTTAAGCAAAACATAATAGAGTACGTAGAACCAACTAAAAATTCCATGAATGATAGCCCATAAAACGGAGTGATTAACATTAAAGGAGATGGCAATTGCCAGGGCCGTTCCAAATGAAGTGCCATGGATCAATATTAATTTTGTTACATACATGTAGGTTCTTCCTTTGGGTGCATTTCATTTTTGCGTTTGCCTTTTAATATTATGTTCGATTTCCTTAATTATCAACTTTGACTGGTCACAAACCTCTAACATTCACGACTGACCTACATCTTTTATTATACAGGAATCTACGGGCGTTAATGTAGAACTTATCTTACAATAATAGGGTGAACAAAAAGCCAAGAGGCAAGATGCCAAATAGGGACCCAAGGATGGATACTACAGAATGGATCAAATAGAAACCTATGTTGCATTATTAGGCATTATCATTCTGGTGAGTTTGGTATTCAAAAAAGTACCTATTCCCATGCCGCTTATTTTACTCATGGCAGGAATGGGTATTAGTTTTTTCAACTTTTTTCCTGACGTGACCCTTAAACCAGAATTGGTCTTAGACGTTTTTCTTCCCTTATTTGTGTATCGAACCACTGCAGAATCTTCTTGGAGAGATGTTAGAAAAAATATTCGTCCTATTATTTCACTTTCCATTGGCCATATAATATTCATTACCATCTTGACCGCTATTGCGGTACATTTTCTTATTCCGGAACTGGGGTGGCCACTTGCCTTTGTGTTAGGCGCAGTTATTTCACCCTCTGATGATGTTGCCATTGTACCTATCGCCGAAAAAATAAAAATGCCAACTCGTATTGTGACTATCTTAAAAGGCGAGGGGATGTTTAATGACGCCGCTGCCCTTATTATATTTCGATTTTCTCTAGTCGCTGTTATTACCCATCAATTTTTAGTGATGGAAGCACTTTCTAGTTTTTTCATTATCATTATAGGTGAAACTCTCTACGGCCTAATTTTGGGTTATATGATGGGCGAGCTAAGACTAAAAATTAGAGATCCCATGTTGCAAGTCCTTATTTCTATCATCACTCCTTTTTTGGCTTATTTGCCTGCAGAAAGACTAGGTGGTTGTGGGGTGCTTGCCACAGCAGTGACGGGATTTGCTATTGGTTATCGATATCTTGAACGGATTCCAGTAGACGCTAGAATTATTGCCCGATCTGTTTGGTCCAGCATTGAATTTATCTTAGAAACCGTCTTATTCTTTTTAGTGGGCCTTAATTTGAGCCTAATTCTTGAGCGCATTTCCCCAATCCCACTTTCGAATTTAGCCAATTATAGTCTTGTCATTATTTCAGTGGTTATAATAGGGCGTTTTATCTGGGTTTATGGAACTATGTTTTTATCCAAACTTTTACCACTTCGTTTCAAAAGGGAGTCGTATTCCTGGCAAGGTTTATTCGTTATCTCCTGGGCTGGAATGCGGGGGGGTGTTTCATTGGCTGCGGCTGTGGCTGTTCCTGTCCTGCCCAATCTTATTTCCGGGGTGAACCCTAGAGATTTATTGATTTTCTTAGTATTCTGTGTGATTGTGGCAACTTTATTAATACAAGGAATGACTTTGCCCTGGATTCTTAAGGTTTTAAAAATAAAAGAACGAGGTGAAAAAGAGCATTATGATGAACATCTTCATGAACTCTCTATAAGACTAAAATTGACCAAAGTGGTATTGCGCTGGCTGCGCCAATATAGGGATGAAATGAAAGGGGATCCCAGTTTATGTGATGAATTAAAGTTACATGTACAGCAATATAAAATTCAAAAAAAACAACTGATAGAGCGAATAGAAAGTCATGATCAAGGTAAGCCACACATTGAAGAATTAGAATTAAAGAATGAGCTATTAATATCCATGCAAGTGATTGAATTAGAACGAGCGGAATTATTAAGGTTATGGCAAAAAAATGAAATTAGTTATGCTGTCAGAAATAAATTATTACAAAAGCTAGATTATCTTTCGAAACATTTTGCATAATCAGGTCTTTGAGTGCTAAGCTATACAAACCTATTTAAAGGAAGCAGAATGATGAAAAAGAATTTTATTTTTCCTTCTATTATTGGGAATGCCCTTGAATATTATGATTTTACTATTTTTGCTGTTTTCTCAGCCCAGATAGGAGCATTGTTTTTTCCAAAACAGGATGAATTCTCATCTATTTTATCTAGCCTTGCTGTATTTGCAGTTGGGTTTTTAATGAGGCCTTTAGGCGCCATCCTTTTTGGTCATATAGGGGATAAATCTGGGCGTAAAAAGGCTTTAACGCTTTCTATTGCCTGTATGGCTATACCCACCTTTCTGATCGGAATTATACCAGGATATGAGGTATTGGGAATTTGGGCACCTGTTCTTTTAGTCTTATTAAGACTTATTCAAGGCTTGAGCATAGGGGGTGAAGGGGCAGGTTCCGCAATATTTATTTTGGAACATAATCAAAATTTAAAACCTGGAGTTTTAGGAGGAATTATTACAGCCTCTAATTTTATTGGGGCTTTTTTAGCAACTTTACTTGGCTTTGGCATTTCCAAGTTTAGCGCATTCACTTATGGATGGAGATATGCATTTATTTTAGGTGGTTTACTGGGACTGGTTGGTTTTTACTTAAGAATTAGAACTAAAGAGACACCTGTATTTAATGACTTAATACAAAAAGAAAAAATCGTAAAACAGCCTCTTTTAAAAGCCCTAAAAATCAATAAACGCGAAATGATCTTATCAGGTTGCTTAGGGGGACTTGCCGGCGCTTTTGCTTATATGATCTTGGCATACTTAAATCTATTATTTAGTAAAATATTAGGTTTTAGTGCTTCTTTATCATTAATATACGCAGCAGTTGGGATTGGCAGTTTTATTTTTTTCTTACCTTTACTAGGATTGTGGTCGGATAAAGTTGGGCATCTTCGCTCAATCATTCAAGGATGTATGCTTAATATTATTTTATTAGCACCGCTTTATATGATGATAAGTTTTGATAATCAAATTTTGCTTATTCTTTCTGTAATAACGATTGGTGCATTGGGAGCCTGGGTATGCGCACCCGCCTATCCAGTGATGCTAGCCATTTTTCCCCCAGAACAAAGATATTCAGGCATAGCATTTAGTTTTAATATGGGGATAGCGATTTTTGGTGGTACCTCCCCAATTATTTCAGGATATTTAACTAAAATTACATCACTTATATACGCGCCCTCATTTTATTTAATTGCGATATCAATATTGTTCTGTTGTTGTTATTTTTGGTTTTCTAGAACTCACTCCCTTAACCAAGAACTTTTAACTAGCAGCGGGACCTCTTTTAATTAGACAATGGAATTAGGAATGGAAAAGGATGAGGAAAATCTGGATCAGTATTTGGAATTTATCAAAAAGCTTGTTTTGCAATATACTCAAGAGTTGGCAAAGGCTAATCAACCAAGGTCACGTCAAGATAACACAGTTGTTTTTAGTATAGATTTTGGGTCGAACCTACATTTTGAGCAAGCCGGGTCAAAAAATAGAGTAGAGGAAAGTAAGGAAGCAGAAAAAACGGAAAAGACGCAATATAATAATAAAACTTAGCAATAATGGAATCTTCGAGTTTGGTTATCTGGGTAGTTACAGATTAATTTTTTACTGTATCAAAGATAAGGAATTTAGGTTCTTTGCACCAATTGCGTATAAAATGATCGGGTGGTGTGTCGGAGATGGGGGTTGGTTCTAGCATCGATTGGATAACAAAACCTTCTTCATTTAAGATGGCTACATATTCTTCCAAAGAACGGTGAAACCAGGTGACAGCAAAGGGGGATTCTAAACCATCTACAAGAAATTTTTTAGTAATTTTTGTTGTATGAAAATAATTTTCAAAATTAGGATCTAGTTTTTTTGCCGTCGAAAATGAATAAAAGGGGTGAATGATCTGAAAGATAAATTTGCCACCTCGGTTGATGATTCTGCAAATTTCCGAGACTGCTTTTTTAAGATTTTCAATTTCCATTAACACCAGATTAGATACAACAGCATCAAAACTATTACTTTTAAATGAAAGTTCTGTTAAATCAAGGACTAAATATTTTTCCGACCCAATACTGGCTTGTTCTGCTGAAAGGATCATTTTGGAAGAGGCATCAATACCAACAACCTGATGACCCTGTTTTGCTAACCATCTTGAAACATATCCTTCCCCACAGCCTGCATCCAAGATGTGTGATGGAACAGGAATGGTTTTAAATAAATTAAAAAGGGCAGGATCTGTCACATAGGTTCTATAGGGGTCTTTTTTTTCTCGAATAATTCTTTGCCAATATTCCACCATTTCAAAGGCATCATAGTTAGCAGTCATATAATCTCTTACTTAGACCTGTATAATAATCAGATTTTTCAATATGGTGACTTATTGAACCAGCTCATATTGTTTTAATAAAGCATTCACTTCCGGTTCTCTACCCCTAAAGGCAACAAAAAGATCCATAAAATCTTTAGAGCCGCCCTGTTCTAATATGTTGTATAAGAATCGGGCTGCTATTTCATTATCAAAGACCTTATTTTGACTCTTAAAGGCTTGGAAGGCATCTGCAGACATGACTTCGGACCATAAATAGCTATAATAACCAGCAGAATAGCCACCAGAAAAGATATGTAAAAAGCTATTCTGGCTTCGATTAAAATCAGCCAAGGGTAGAAATGCCGTTTGTTCCCTAACCTTATCTAATACTGTTTGTATGTAGGCATCATTTTCTTCTGCAGGATGCATATGTAAATTAAAATCAAAGAGGGCAAACTCTAATTGCCGAATCAAGCCTAAGGAGACTTGAAAGTTTTTACTGGCCTTTAATTTTAAAAAGAGATCATGGGGCAGAGGCTCATTGGTTTCATGATGTTTAGCAAAAAGTTTTAGTGCTTCTTCTTCCCAGCACCAATTTTCCATTAGCTGGCTTGGCAATTCCACAGCATCCCAATAAACGCCATTAATGCCAGCGATACTTGGATAATCAACTTTTGATAAAGTAGCATGTAAGCAATGGCCAAATTCATGGAACAGTGTGGTGACTTCATCATGGGTTAATAAAGCAGGGCCACCGGCCAGTGGTTTTGAAAAATTGGTTACAACATAAGTGACTGGCGCTTGGATATTTCCATCTAATTGCTTTACCCTGACTTTTGCAGGTACAACCCAAGCTCCCCCTCGTTTATCTGGTCTTGCGTAAGGATCTAAATAAAACTTTCCTCGTAAATGATTGTTGGCATCATAGATTTCAAATAAACGGACACTTTCATGCCATTTATCAAATTGCTTTACTTCATTGATAGAGATCCCATATAAACGATTAACGATTGTAAACAAGCCATTTAAAACGCTGTCTTCGGGAAAATATTGCCGGAGTGTTTCTTGAGAGATTGCATAGTTGGCATGCAGCATTTTTTCGCTAACATAGGCGACATCCCATGGGCGTAAATCTGCAATTTGGCATTGTTCTTTTGCAAAAGTCTTTAGGTTATTTGCTTCTTTTCCAGCAACATCTTGGCAACGATCAGATAAATCGTTTAAAAAATGCAGGACTTGCTCCGGGCTTTTTAGCATACGGTTTGCTAATGCATATTCAGCATAGTGATTAAAGTCTAAGAGACTCGCCAATCGTTGGCGAAGCTTCATGATTTTCACCATTGTTTGACTATTATCGAATTTTTCTTTGCCTGGAAAAAGATTGGAAGCACGCGTCGTAAAAGCTTGATATACAGTTTCACGAATGCCCCTATCATCAGCGTATGTTAGCACTGCATGGTAAGAAGGATAATCCAGGGTTAAAGCCCAGCCTTCTTTTTCTTGTTCCTTAGCCTGTAAACGGGAAGCCTCAAGAGCGCGATCGGGTAATCCTTTTAATTTATCAACATCAGTAATATGTAAAGACCAACCTTGAGTTGCTTGCAGAACATTTTGTTGAAATTGGCTTTCGAGTTCTGATAGTTGCATGCTCAAAGCTTTTACTTCAGCACGCTTTTCTGGAGGTAAGGCAACCCCCGCTAATTTAAAATCCCTTATATTATTGTCAATAATTTTTTGTTCAGCAAAATTTAATTTTTTAAAGCCTGCACCTTGACGCACTTTTAAAAACGCCTGATACAATTTTTCATTTTGTGCAAGCTCAGTATAATATTCAGAGATTTTTGGTAAGGTTATTTCGTAAGCTTTATGCCATTCAGGAGTATTCTTCACAGATTCCAGATGCGAGACGATAGCCCAGACATCATTTAAATTAGCCTGTATGATTTCAATAGGATAAACCAAATTGTTCCAAGTGTATTCTTTATTTTCGCTTAACAATTTTTCGATGGTTTTTCGATTTTCACTCAAAATGCTGTCGATTGCAGGTTCAATCTGTTCTGGTTTTAGTTGAGTAAAGAGAGGGAGTTCATTTTTAGAGAGCAAAGGGTTGTTCGTTTCAGACATGCAAGGTGTACTCCATAAGCATAGGAACGTAAAAAGAGAGAAAATAATTTTAAAAATATGTTTCATTGAAAATCCCTAATTGATGGTGGCTATGGGTGGACTCGAACCACCGACCTCAGCATTATGAGTGCCGCGCTCTAACCAGCTGAGCTACATAGCCAAGGGCACCATTCTCCCTGGGTTAAGGCAAAATTGTCAATCCCAGAAGCTAAAGATAGCTAAGAACCAATTCTGGATAATTTAACTAACTATATATTTTTACTCTAAATTTGCTATAAATGATGGTAATATGTTGACCATGCTGAAAAAACACTTAGACAGGAACCCTAGGATCTCTCTCGAGCAAGAAATTCGCGAGAATTTGGCCTTCGCCTACAGGATTTTGGCTAAATTGAACATGGATGATTTAACCTATACCCATCTTTCTGCAAGACTACCGGGTGCGACCCAATATTATATATATCCTCTGGGGCAATTATTTTCGGAAGTGACACCCGACAATTTATTAACGGTAACGCTGGAAGGCGAAATTCTAGAAGGTAGTGAGGCGCAGTATAATCAGACGGGATATTCTACTCATAGCAGTATTTATCGTGCACGTCCGGACGTGAATGCGATTTTTCATCTTCATACCACCATGGGTACCGCAGTATCTGCTATGGAATGTGGTTTATTACCTATTAGTCAATTTTCATTTCATTTTTATGATAGGCTTGCTTATCATCAATATAATTCTTTGGTATTAGACGAAAAAATTCAAGGCAGACAATTAGCCAGCGACTTAGAAAATCATAAGGTCATGTTTTTAAGAAATCATGGAACTTTAACCTGTGGTTCAACCATTCATGAAGCATTTTTTTACGCCTATTATCTAGAGCAAGCTTGTAAGGTTCAATGTGCAGCCTTAGCGAGCGGGCAGTCTTTGGTTCATCCCTCACCAGAAGTCTGCGAAAAGGCAGCACAAGATATGCGAAACTTTGAAAGCGATTTAGGTTTCCGTGATTTCCAAGCTTTAAAAAGAAAATATAGCGAGTTAACATGACAATTCGAACCCGGTTTGCACCCAGCCCAACGGGCTTTTTACATGTTGGAAGTGCGCGCACAGCATTATATAGCTGGTTGTATGCCCGAAGAATGAAAGGGACATTTATTCTTCGAATTGAAGACACTGATCTCGAACGTTCAACAAAAGAAGCCGTCGATGCCATTTTGGAAGCTATGCAGTGGTTAGAATTAGATTGGGATGAAGGCCCTTTTTTTCAGACACAACATTTTGATCGATATCGAGTGGTGGCTAATCAATTGCTAGAATCTGGCCAAGCTTATCGATGTTATTGTTCTAAAGAGCGTTTAGAAAAATTGCGAGAAGGTCAGATAGCCAATAAAGAAAAACCGCGATACGATGGTCATTGCCGCGATCTTAAAACGGTAAAGCAAGAACCCTTTGTGATTCGTTTTCGAAATCCGCAGACTGGGAAGGTAGAGATTGATGACGCCGTTCGTGGAAGGGTTGTGATCGAAAATTCAGAATTAGATGATTTAATTATTGTTCGCACTGACGGTGTTCCTACCTATAATTTCACAGTCGTTGTCGATGATTGGGATATGAAGGTTACGCATGTTATTCGAGGGGATGATCACTTAAATAATACGCCACGTCAGATCAATATCTTAAAAGCCTTGGGTGCTGAGCTTCCCATTTATGCCCATATTCCAATGATATTAGGGAGTGATGGTAAACGTCTTTCAAAACGAGAGGGTGCCATTAGCGTACAGCAATATCGCGATGAAGGAATTTTACCTGAAGCTTTACTGAATTATTTAGTGCGACTGGGTTGGTCTCATGGCGATCAGGAAATCTTTTCTCGTGAAGAACTTATCCAATATTTTGATATTCATGATATTAACAAAGCACCTTCGGCCTTTAACCCTGAAAAATTGCTATGGTTAAATCAACATTATTTAAAGATGGGAGAGAGTTCACGTTTAACCAAGCATTTGCAATGGCATATTGAACAGCTAGGGATCAATACGAGTCGAGGCCCTGCTTTAGAAGAGGTATTTTTAGCGCTTCGCGAGAGAGTCAAAACCCTTAGAGAAATGGCAGAAAAAAGTGCCGTGTTTTATCAGGATCTCAAATCGATTGACGAAGAAGTGCATGCTAAACACTTGTCAAAAGACGCAATAGATCATCTTCAAAAATGTCGTTTGGTCTTTAAAGATGTTTCAGAATGGAAGGCCCCTTTTATTCACGCTGCCATTGAGAAAACAGCCGAAGAGCTAGGAATTAAGCTTGGGGTCTTGGCGCAGCCCTTAAGAGTGGCAGTAACAGGTGGTACTGTTTCACCCCCCATTGATATTACTTTGCAGTTGATTGGTAAGGATCAAGTCCTGGAGCGTTTAGGTCGCCTTAGAAAGGAGGGTTGACAGTAGGGGGTACCCCCCTGTAGGATTCGGCTTTCTACACGCAACGCAATGGCTGTAAGTCTTTGTGCGAGTAGGGGCTATAGCTCAGCTGGGAGAGCGCTTGCATGGCATGCAAGAGGTCGGCGGTTCAATCCCGCCTAGCTCCACCAAACATTTTGTCCCCGTCGTCTAGAGGCCTAGGACATCGCCCTTTCACGGCGGTAACAGGGGTTCGAATCCCCTCGGGGACGCCATATTCTAAATTAGATAGTACAGCAGCTTATCTCAAATTCAAGGGGATGATTGATTTGTTTGGGGCGCCCGCCTTCTGTATAGTTTAAAAATCTTACATTGATACGATGCTTATTTCCGCTCACTTCTGGGTAGGCTTCAGAGTCGGCATTAAGAGCAATCCGTAAGAGCTGACAGGGGTTCTGAGTATCGAGAGAACGCTGGAAAAAACCCAGTTCTGCAGTTTGAACTTCAAAATCACCGCTATTGCGAGTCAGCGATAATAAGAGTGCAATTCCTTTGTGTAGCGGATTAATTTCAGATAACCAATGCGATAGAGAATCTGCTTTAGTTCTGGTCGATTGATTTAGCCAAAAGTGATAGGCAGGGATATCAAATCCACAAGTGCCACCGGTAATATTGGTGCGTTGTCTAACGCTATTTAATAAATCGTTATCTCGGATTTCTGAACCCAATTTACTTGGCAATTGCTGTAGTTTTTGTGATTGGCCAGTTAATTGTCTTAAGGTTTTATCTAGGCATTCGCGATCAACCCCTGGGGCGTCTAAAAGTCGGGAGAGCCCGGCAACATGCCTATCGATTTCTTTTAAAGCTTCAGATCGAATATCCGTGCGATCCAGAATGGTTAATATTTCGATAAGTGCAGATACGCTTGCGTGACTATCAAAAACAGATCCGCAATCTTGGAAGTGAGTAATCTGAGAAAAAAGATGTTCTAGCCTTAGAAAGGCACGAATACGTTCATTTAAAGGTTGTTCATACAAAATTATGTTAGACATCGGGTTACTATATCGGGATATAAAGATCTTGTCGACACTCTATGATATTCAGGTAAATTATTCTATTACTTTGTTCGGATCCTCTTCAAACATCAAAATTAATTAGCAAGCCAACTCATTTCATTTTTATTTTTTCCAAATGCAAAAGAGGATCGTCTAGAAAGATGAAAATCTCTAATCATCAATATCAAACTCTAAATCTATGATTTATCCGAAAACATAATATTTTAAAATCACACAACGTATGGCATCAATGCATCCGCATTCTAGGTTCAACATAGAAAGAAATATCAAATGTTATTACCGTATTTTATACGGAAGTTTTTTTTAAGGACGATCGTTATCATTTATAAAGTGTAACAAGCTTAGTCATTCTCTTATTTTGAGATAAAGTATTATGAATACATTATTTTTTAAAGTGGCAAATTTTACCAAGGGACTTTTTAAAGCATGTATTGTGCCTCGGCCTATTGGTTGGATCACTACGATAGATATAAAAGGAAATGAAAATTTGGCACCTTTTAGCTATTTTAATGCCATCTCAGATGATCCACCCATGATTATGTTTTCAACAACCGGTAAACATATTGGTGGCGGGGTAAAGGATACCTTAAGAAACGTGGAAGAAACCAGGGAATTTGTAATTAATATCGCAACCGAAGAATTGAGAACACAAGTGAATTTGACTTCGGCGGACTTAGCCAAAGGTAAAAGTGAATTTGAATATGCGGAACTTGAACGTATTCCATCTGTGTTGGTAAAGCCACCGAGAGTTAAAAGATCCCCCATACACTTAGAATGTACCTATTATAGTTCTATACAGCTTCCCTGTAATTCTGAAAATAATATTAATAGAATGGTATTAGGTAAAGTGGAAGGTATACATATTGCTGAAAATGTTTTGACTGATGGATTAATCGATTGGGAAAAGTTAAGGCCGATTGCAAGAATGGGGTACAATGATTATGCCACCATAACTCGGGGAAACATCTTTTCATTATCGAGACCGGCACATGAACTTTTTATAAAAAAGGAAGAGGAAAAATGGAAAAAAGGTGAGGGAAACGAAGGGTCAACTTATAAAAAGGGAAATTCAAATGGTAAGTAAGAGATTAACGGTTTTATTGAGGGGGCTATTATGGAAAACAAAATTTTAGAAATAACTTTAACTCAAAACGAATCAGATTTAATACGTAAGAAATTACAAGACATCACTTATGAACCCTTGGGAGATGAAAAATATATTATTGAAGTGAGGAAGGCAGCTTATGCTTGTTTGCCATCAAAAATTTTAGATCTGCTTGAAATGCAAAGAACCTCTAAGAACCCTTTGCCCTATTTCATTATTAATCATTTACCAATTGATCAATTCGTTTTCGGGAGCCCTTCTTTTTCTGAAACCGGTAAAAAATATAAATCTGGTGTTTTAAGTGAAAATATTATTTCAGCATTAGGCGCAATCCTTGGAGAACCCTATTCCATCCATTTTGAAGGAACAGAATTAGTTAACAATCTTACGCCACAAAAAAATTGCAAAAATCACTATACAGGTTTGGGATCGGATGTGGAATTGGATTTTCATATCGAGAATGCTGCCTTAAAATTTATGCCGGAGGGGGATTACTCTCCTATGGGATTAATATTCCTCGGAATAAGGAATGACGAGACGACTAGAGGTCCGAGTACTTTCGTTTCTGATGCTCGTTTGGCCTTAAAAAAATTGAGTGAGGAAGATTTAGAAATTCTATACGGAAGAAATTTTATTATTAAACTTCCCTTTCGTTGGAGAGAGGCTTTAGAATCTAAAGAAAATACTGACTTATGTCCTATGGTATCAGGGCCAATTGATTTTCCACGGATGAGCGCTGTTTTTTACCCTAATATGGTTTTAGCTGTCAATGACAAAGCAAAGATTGCATTCGAAAATTTGTATAAGGCGATCAAGGCGGTTTCTATAGGGATCCAAATTACTCCTGGGAAACTTATGTATGTAGATAATAGGTTGGCACTACATTCAAGAGAAAAATTTGAAGCGACTTATGATGAAGATAACATGCCTTATCGATGGATCCAGCGACTCTTCATTGCACCTAATCTTTGGAATTTAAGATCTTTTTCTTCGCTCAAAGGTCGAGTGTATATCCCGACAAATAGAAATCTGATATCTGCATTAAAAACAGAACGAGTAGCGTAGGCTTTGCTTAAGGGTATGATAAATTTATTTAGTAAAAGGAGAATTTAAGCATGATAACTAGGCCGATATATGGCATTATTGGTGGGATGGGGCCTAGTTCTTCAGCTGAGTTTGTTCATTATATTTATTCTCAATGTGCAGGGAAATTTCCTTCAGAAAGGTATTTTCCAAGAATTGTGCTGGTCTCCGATTCTTTGGCCCCTGATAGATATCTATCTTTTAAAAATGATAATTTCGATGTGCTTGGAAAATATATCGAAACAACAATTAAGAACTTAAACTTTATGGGGGTGGATAAAATTATGATCTGTTGTCTTGTTGCTCATGCTTGTTTAAAAACAATGGATAATCATTTGGTAAAGAATGTTGTCAAAATGACAGATCTTATTGAAGAAAATATAAAAAACCTGAATGAAAACGTGGTTTTGTTGTCTACCTCTATGTTCTATCAATTAAAATTGATAAAGCATGAAGGAATAATTTATATTAAAGAAATAGAAGAAGTTAACACCTTTATTTCAAAATTAAAGGTGTCAGAAAGACAAGAAGATTTTATAGATTTTATAAAATTCATGGAAAAAATATTGTTTAAGTATCAGGCAAATAATGTTGTGTTTGCTTGTAGTGACTTACATCTTTGTAATCAATTTATAAAGAAAAATAAAATTCCTATCACCTTCAATATTATTGATGCGATAGATTTGGCCGCCTCTTATATTTTAGCGGATAAACAAGAGTCACCATATGTTGTATGATTTTCCCTTTTATTATCTCTTACCCCTTTTATTTTTCATTGGTGTCATGGCAGGAACTATCGATGCAATTGCTGGGGGAGGGGGATTAATTAGTTTGCCAGCCTTATTGGCATTAGGGCTACCTCCTCAACTAGCGCTTGGAACTAATAAATTACAGACCTCGTTTGGAACTTTAATGGCTACCGTGACGTACTATCGTGAGGGTTGGATTTCATTCGGAACGATTTATAAAGGATTATTATTTGGTTGTTTGGGGTCCGTATTAGGCGCATGTTTGGGGCAGCAGCTCAGTAGTGAAATTTTAAGAAAAATTATGCCTATATTGTTATTCTTGATATTAGTGTACACCATTTTTTCCCCAAAGCTTGGTAAAAACGAGAATCACCCTAAAATGGGCGAATTTATTTTTTATACGGCATTTGGTTTTTTACTAGGGTTTTATGATGGTTTTTTTGGTCCTGGCACTGGGTCTCTATGGCTTTTTGCAATGACATTTTATTTGGGTTATACACTCACTAAAGCAAGCGCCTATACTAAAGTATTTAATTTAAAAAGCAATGTGATTGCAACAGCCTGTTTTGCCTTTGGGGACAATATTGATTATCGCATTGCCTTAGTAATGGCAGTGGGACAGCTAATTGGTGGGAAGGTGGGAGCTACCTTGGCTATCAAAAAGGGTGCTTTACTGATCAGACCTCTTTTTATTTTCATTGTCTCACTGACGATTATTTCTTTAATTTATAAAAACTATTCCACGTTGATTCATCAAGTTTTAATCAAAAATGCAATAGAGACCAAAGTAATCATCATGACGTTTGGAATAATTTTTATTTTATTCATTCTGTATTTATTGTGGAATTTAAAATGGAAGACGCAATCAAAATCAGCCTCTGCAGATAGTTAATTTTTTTGCATTTGTTCCTCATTAAGCCTTTGCAAAGCCGAAAATACATAGTCTACAAAAACATGTTCCATTTCTAAGGCCTGTTCATTATGAGAACCTTCATAGGGCCCTAATTTCTTGTCTTCCTTATTCACAGTCTGTAAAACAGCAGCTGCATGTAGGTCAAAATCTTTGGCAACTCTAAATAAAACAGCACTTTCCATATCGAAACTTTCTCTTTTATCATTTCTTGCAATGTTTTTTAATTGTGCTTGTAGTCGCTCTTTTCTATCGGGTGCAAATTTTTCTGGCGATCTTAATCCATGATAATTTTCAAGGTGATGGCAAATTCTATAATCTACTTTAAGATTTCTGCTTAAAGCTTCCGCTTTTAGCGCAGCTAAAAGCTTGCTGGATGCAAAAACTGATTTACCCCATTCGCTGCTCTCGACCCCGCTTGCCAAGTTGAATCCATAAAGATTATCAGTTTCATCTATGATTTTAACCAGGTATTTATCTTCAGCACTAGGATTTTTTAAATCATCGGATCCATAACGGATGATATATTTAGCGCCCGCTGAATAGAGCTCAGTAAACATTAATCCGGAACCGCTTCCAACAGGAGCGCTGGCGATAAAGACGGGTTTCCCCTTGTAATTTCCTTGGTATATTTTGGGGCCCCAAGGTATCTCATAGACTTCTAGGTTCTCTAATAATTTGCTTATGCGCGCTGCTCGTGTTCCATTGGAACAAACAATTCCTCGCTCATGAACGGGTATTCTAACAAATAAGTTATCTTCTCTGTTGAGGTAGATCTTGGATTCAGCACCCACCTCTTGGCAAATAAACAAAAAGAGAAAAACTGCGACTAATTTTTTCATTTCAATCTCCAAAATATTAAGACTGTTCTAAACTAAGGGCGACTGCAAATAATTTTTGTATCAAATCTGATTTATTGGGTATACCTGTTTTTGTCTTAATATTTTCTAGGAAATATTCAACAGTTCTAGGAGATAGTTTTAATGCTTTTGCAATTTCCTTTGCGGTTTTTCCATGTACTAGCTGAGATAAACATTCAGCTTCGCGTTTGGATAGACTGGTATTGTTAAAGGTTTCCCCTAGATAGAATTTAGAAACCTTGGTTTTATCATAAAAGCTCTCTAATAACCCATTTTTATCGTGTTTGACACCTGCCAAGGGATCTATTTTTAATTGAATACATTTATCTTTTCGAAGTGTTAAAAAAGGAGACAATTTTTCTTTAAAGTGAAAGATAAAGTGATCAAAAACATTGGGATAATTTATATAATAATTTAACACCTCTGAGTTATCTCTGGTGGTCCCAAAAAAGAAAAAGGATCCTTCAGTTTCGGTGCGTTCATATATCAACAAAAAGTGCCATAAATTTTGTTCGTATAAAATCCTTTGATGTTCACTAGAAGGTTCACCCGTTAAAATTCTCTTACGTCTCCCATTAATTGGAACCGTGGCCATATCGTACATATCTAGATCGTTATAAAATTCTTGTTCCATGTAGATGTGGTTCCACTTTTCATGGTTCGCAATTCGTAGCATTAAATGATTGGTATTCACTTTAATGAGACCGAAGTGAGTAATTCCAAAGGATTTTAATAAAGGATCCCCCATAGTCTGCATAATGGGAGTAAGCGCTTCATTAGATTGATGAGCAAAGAGGGGTGTTACCATTTTTCCTCCTTGAGGCAGTATTTTGCCCCAACTCAACTATATTACCCTTAGAAAGGGTAAAAAGCACTAGTAAAAACTACGAGGATTTTATTTATTAGAAATACTGAAGGTTACAAAGACATGTGTTAAGTAGCTTAACATGTTTTATGGTTGTAATATAAAAAATTTCAGGTAAGCGACTACTTAGAAAGCTCAATATAATAATGATGTAATTCTTCTACTCGTTTTTTTAAGCTTTCCAGATCACTTGTATTATCAATAATCTCATGCGCAGCGTTTAAGCGATCGTGACGTTTAGCTTGAGTTGCCATGATTGCTTGAATGGCTTCTTTAGAAAGCTTATCGCGTTTAGTGAGCCTTTCCAATTGAGTTCCTTCATCGCAATCGACAACTAATATGTGATCGACTATATCTTGAAATTTGGCTTCAATTAAAAGTGGAATTTCAGCGATAAGGTAAGCACCAATAGGCAATTGCGCTGCTTTAGAAACAATCTCTTGCTTTACAAAGGGGTGTAACAATTGTTCTAGCCAAACTCTTTC
>Ga0207028_1027_pt1 | contig 44841 bp, 45 predicted proteins | sample Alteio_BWMinCont_41_FD_153287 | JGI IMG/M metagenome (GOLD analysis project Ga0207028, IMG submission 153287) | Enriched cells from forest soil in Barre Woods Harvard Forest LTER site, Petersham, Massachusetts, United States -... | ecosystem: Environmental > Terrestrial > Soil > Temperate forest >... | reverse complement strand
CATCAACGCAATTATCAATCGCTTCTCTGGCCATATGATTAGGATTTGTTGTATCTGTGTACATGCCAGGTCGTCGACGCACCGGTTCAAGGCCGCTTAAGACCTCAATAGATTCTGCTGTATAGGATTTGTTTGATTTCATAGGGGATGCCTGTTCATGTTGTCGCATAGTGAAAAATATAGTGTTATGGGGGAGAAGTAAAGAGGTCTATGGTATTGAACAGGCTTGATGCTCATATATTATTTATTATTTTTTATCTATGGCTAGATAATTATTTGATGTAACTATTTTTTTCCCTGTCTTATCTTCGAGCTCCTTACGTGCGTTTTTAGCAATGTTGCCACCTGTTTTTCCTGCTGTCTTGTTCTCTTCTACACCAGTAGCATTCATGGTTTCAGCTATTTGTCTTGTGGAAAGTTCCGCAAGTGCTGTAAAAATAAGTTCAGCTTCGCTCATATGATCTCGCAGGTTTTCTGATGTCAATCCTTTTGATTTTTTGTGGTCTTTGATGCTTATACCAGCCCATTCTTGATGAATGATGTTGGTGAGTATGGCAAATTCGCTGGGTTGCTCGACGCCATGTTCTTTCCAATAGTCAGTCAATTTATTGCGTGTTTCTTGACCCATCATTCGTTGTTGAATCCATTTTTCACTGTAACCGTGCTTTTGCCAAGTTTCTCTAGCTCTATCGAGTGATTTTGCAGGGTCAGCCATTTCTTGCATACGTTCATAACCGACTTTGGCTAGCCAAAGTTTAATGGGTTCGGCTTTTGGGCTGGGTATTGACTGAACAAGGCGAAGTAGGGTTTCAGCATTGGCGACATCTGTCAGTCTGGCTTTGCCGTCTTCAGCGGTCATTTTCAACTGGTGACAATTTGTCACCGTTTGACTGCCTTCCTTTTTTAGGCGCTCTTTAAGTTTGTTCCAATACTTTCTTGCTGTTTGGTAGTCCGGTTGTAAGGTGAGTATTTGAACAATATCTATCACTGAAAAAAACCAAGTTTCAGTTTCTTCATCATATACTCGTCTAATTTGGTGTTCTTCAAAAACAGCTAAATCATTTTTCATAATAATCCTTTAATTTTTTTGGGTACGTTAAATATTTTCAGCTTGTTTGGCAGGATTTGTTTGATTTCATGGGGGGTGCCTGTTTATGTTGTCGCTTAGTGAAAAATATAGTGTTATTAAAGAGATGTAAAGTGATTATCGTAAAAAAACATCTTTACTTTCGAACCGTCTTCATTTACATAAATTAGTTAAAATAGGAGTCGCATATGAAAGAAATCAGTATTTTTGATGCAAAAACTCATTTTTCGAGTCTGATTAATCAAGTGTATCAACATCGAGAATCCATTACGATTACTCGGCGAGGTGTGCGAATTGCTCAGATTGTACCTTTCGACGAAAAACACGTGCAAAATGTAATGGTTCTTTTTCATGAGCTAGATGCATTAAGTGATGAAATAGGTAAAGTTGTACTTGGGACAAAAAAAAGAAAAAAAATGAAGGAAGAAGGACGCCGATGAAAGCAAAACTCGATTACGTTTTAGATTGTTCGGTGACAATGAAATGGAATAGGACAAAATAAATTGATTTAACATCCTGATGTTCTTATAATTCCCGCAGCTCATTTGGAGTATCATTATGATCTTGGCTACAGGTTTAACCGGGATGGTGGGTAAGTATCTTCAAGAAATCCTGGAAGTTTCTAACATGGAATTTATGCATTTATCAAGAAATGAGTTAGATTTAAGAAATCCAGATTCCATTCATCGTGCCTTGGCAGGAAAAAAATTTAGTCATTTTATACATTTAGCGGCTGAAACGAATGTAGATTTATGTGAAACAAATCCTCAGCATGCTTATACTTCTAATTATTATGCAACTAAAATAATTGCTGAATATTGCGCGCAAATTCACGCAAGAATGATTTTTATATCGACCTCTGCTGTGTTTGGATCGGAAGGAAAAGTTCGCTATCATGAGATGGATGTTCCATCACCCACCAATATTTATGGCTCAAGTAAATGCTTTGCAGAACGTGCTATACAAGATATTTGTAAAAATCATCTCATTGTTAGAGCAAGCTGGATGATAGGTGGAGGAAAAGAACGAGATAATAAATTCGTTGGAAAAATACTTGCACAATTAAATGAAGGTAACACAACGTTTACTGCAGTATTCGATAAATTTGGATCGATAACCAGCGCTAAACATCTCGCAACATTTATTATGAATACATTTGATTCCAAATTTGTTGGGATTAAGCATTTTGCCTCATATGACGTCTGTTCCCGATATGACATAGCCCAATTGATTATAGAAAATATAAATGCTCATTGTGTTGTCAAACCTGTTAGTTCAGCATCTTATCCATTAGCAGCCCCGCGTTCAACTTCAGAAGCTATATATAGCATCATTCCTTCTGATATTCTTGAAGAGGTTTCTTATTCATGGAAAGAGATTATTTGTCATTATTTAAAGGATGAATTTCATGTTAAGAAAGAGCTTTTTGTCTAGATTGAAAAGAAAAGTTTCTCGTTTTTTTTTATATCTTACAACTTATGGTGTTTCGAAAACATTCATATTTTCTCTTTATAAATTTTTTCCTTCTACATTTCACCTTGTTACAAATGTAAGGCCACTCCCTGACTTTTCTTTTATTGAACAATTGCCTATGGTTGAGGAAGCTTCATCAAATACTATCGAAAAATTAAAAACATTAAAAAAAATCACCTGGTTTGCTCCCGATTGGCTTAATGTTTGGGGAGGGGGCCATTTTACTATTTTTCGATTCGCACATTTTTTTGAAAAACATGGCATCACAAATGAAATTTATATCTATGATAATGGACGACATTTGTCGGGAGAGTTTCTTGCTGCAGAATTAAAAAAAGCATTACCTGGCTGCAATATCAGTGTTCTTGTTAAACCGGAAGAATTACAGCAAACTGATATTGCCATAGCAACAACATGGCAATCTGCTTATCATGTTAAGAGATTTAATGATGCTAGATTCAAGTTTTATTTTATGCAGGATTATGAATCTTTATTTTATCCAGGTGGATCACAAGCTTTACAAGCAGATTATACCTATAAATTTGGTTTTTTAGGTATCACAGGCGGACTTTGGTTAAGAAGTATTTTTGAAAAATATGGTGGTACTGCAGAGCATTATACTTTTGCCATCGATCATGATATTTTTTATCCTAATCCATCCGTACGTGATAAAGTAAAACGTGTATTTTTTTATGGACGCCCTTCCACAGAGCGTAGAGCATTTGAACTTGGCATGACAGTTCTAGAAGCCATTAAAACAAAATATCCCGATGTAGAAATAGTCTTCGCAGGTTTAGATAAAGTATCGGTTCCTAAATTTGGCGCAACCATGATGGGCAATCTTCCCTTACATAAAACGGGTGAGCTTTATCGTTCTTGTGATGTGGGCATTGCTCTATCTGCCACTAATTTATCTTATCTTCCTTTAGAATTAATGGGTTCCGGTTGCCCCGTGATTTCAAATGCTGGGCCTTATGTAGAATGGTTTTGTAAAGATGGAGAGAATTGCTTAATTGCAGAACCGACTCCATCCCATTTTTTACAAAGATTTAGCGAGCTCTATGAATCAAAAGAACTTCGTCAAAAAATAGTTAATGGAGGCATAGCATCTACAAGTGGGAGAACTTGGGAAAGTGAAATGGCTAAAATTCTTGGTTATATTAAAAAAATGGTTATTCAAGAAAACTAAAGGATTCACTGATGAATAATATTGATTTTATGTCAGTCATACACAAAAGTACTCAACGTGATTATCTTGCTCGCGTGAATGATGTTGATTTTCCAAAATATAAAGCTGCTGAATTGGCAAAACAATGGGGCCATGACTATTGGGATGGCGACAGGCGCATTTGTTACGGCGGCTATCACTATATTGAAGGTCGATGGGAAAAAGTCGCTCGTGCATTAGTAGAATATTACCATATTAAACCTGGGGATAAAATTTTGGATGTGGGTTGCGGTAAGGCTTTTTTATTATATGATTTTACTAAAGTCGTTCCTGGTATAGAAATTCACGGAATTGACCTGTCAGAATATGCTATTGCTCATGCTAAAGAAGAAATCAAAGATAGACTACAAGTCGTCAATGCAACTTCTTTACCTTATCCTGATCATTATTTTGATTTAGTTATTTCCATCAATACCTTGCATAATTTACACAATTACGATCTCGATGTTGCGTTACGCGAGATAGAACGTGTTGGTAAAAAAAATAAATATATATGTGTTGAGTCTTATCGTAATGAAATTGAAAAAGCTAATTTATTGTATTGGCAAGTCACATGTGAAACTTTCTGTACACCTAAAGAATGGGAATGGTGGTTTAAGCACACAGGTTATACGGGCGATTATTCTTTTATTTATTTTGAGTAAGCGATTTATTGAATTACTTTTAATTTTCTGAGATTATTTATCCCCATCTATTGCTATTGATAGTGAAAAAGGATCTTTTATATGCAATCTATCCCAGAAACCATGAAAGCAGCTATATTAACTGAACTTCAAAAGCCATTAGTCGTTGCTGAAGTTAAGCTGCCTAAAACTCTCGCGATAGGTCAAGTGCTCGTAAAAATTCATTATAGCGGTATTTGTGGATCACAATTGGGTGAAATAGATGGAGCGAAAGGTGAAGATAAGTTTTTGCCGCATCTTTTGGGACATGAAGCATCGGGTACTGTTATTGCAACGGGCCCTGGTGTTAAGTATGTTAAACCTGAAGACAAGGTTGTATTACATTGGCGAAAAAGTTTAGGTATTGAGTCTGAAACACCAAGTTATATCTGGGAATCTCGCAAGGTTAATGCCGGCTGGATTGCGACATTAAGTGAATATGCTATTGTTTCCGAAAATAGATTAACGGCTATACCCATAGATAGTGATATGCAAGTTGCCGCTCTGTTTGGTTGTGCTGTGACAACAGCTTTTGGTATTGTTGAAAATAATGCAAAATTACGTATCGGTGAATCCATAGTGGTCTTTGGCGCAGGTGGCATAGGTCTCAATATCGTACAAGCCGCATCACTTGTTTCTGCTTATCCTATCATTGCGGTCGATCTCCATAACGATAAATTGAAATTAGCCATTGAAATGGGCGCAACACATACTATTAATAGCCATGAGTGTCATGCACAACAAGTGATAAATGACATAATAGGTAAAAAAGGTGTAGATGTTTTTATAGATAACACAGGCCTACCTTCTGTTATAGAATTAGGTTACGAACTTACGCATGCAAAAGGTCGAGTCGTTCTCGTAGGCGTACCTAAAAAAGGGAATAATATCACGCTTTATTCTTTGCCGCTGCATTTTGGAAAAGCCATTTTAGGCTCACACGGTGGTGACGCCATTCCGCATGATGACATTCCGCGTTATCAACATTTATTTAATAAAGGCAGAATTAAATTACGTGAATTGATTACGAATTACTTTTCATTGGATGATGTGAATGTAGCTATCGAGCAAATGCGCAATGGTTTCGTTTCGGGTAGATGTTTGGTAAAGATGGATGGGTTGATTCAATGAATGGGGTTGATATGTTACCAGGTGTCGATAGTGTAATAAATTTAAATTGTCATATTTGCGGCGAACAAACACTCAATCTTGTCCCGAGTTATTCTACATTACCGAGAGTTGCATCAGATTGTGTTCCTTGGCGATCTGGCGGTCGATTAGGTATTTGTACATCATGTTTATGTGTGCAAAATCCTGTTGATAAAGATTGGCACAGTGAGACAGCAGAGGTTTATGCTCAATATAAAATATATACTCAAAGTGCTGGCAATGAACAATCCGTTGTTTCCTCTGGCAAAGAATTAGTACCTAGGTCTACTAAAGTTTTTCAACAACTTTTGTCTTATCTCGATTTAAATAAACCAGGGCGGTTGCTTGATATAGGCTGCGCCAATGGTTCGCTACTGCGTTATTTTGGAACTTTAGCACCTAACTGGAAGATGGTGGGGTTTGAGATTGATAATAAGCGGCGCAGTGAAGTTGAAAGTATTCCTGGAGTTGAAGCATTTGTTTCTGGTTCTTTAGATAATATAATGAAATCTTTCGATTTAATTACACTGATTCATGTGTTTGAACATATACCCTATCCATCAAATTGGTTAGAAAATTTGAAAAAACTTCTCAATCCAAATGGAATGGTGGTAATTCAAGTGCCTAATCCAATGCAGAATCCTTTTAATTTACTTATAGCAGATCATTGTTCTCATTTTATTATGCCTGATCTTATTAATATTGTTCATAAAGCAGGATATGAAGTAATCACTTCTTCATCTAAATGGGTATCCCGTGAGCTCTCTATATTGATTAGGCCAGCGGAGTTTAATCATACGGATATAAAATCTCCTGATAGGGTAATTAATGAGGAAAGGTTTTCTTCTTATCCCGAAAGTGCAGTGCAATGGTTACATCATATTACTCAGCAAGTAGAATCTTTACCTAAAGATAAGCCAAGAGGTATTTGGGGGACAGCTATTGCTGCCACGTGGCTATTTTCCTTGATGGATGGAAATGTGGAATTTTTTATTGATGAAGATGCTAATCGAATTGGTCAGGAGCACTTAGGCTTACCTATTTATAGTCCTGAGACAGTCCCAAAGGAGAGTATTATTTTTGTGGCATTAACACCGGAAATCGCCAAAAATATTGTCAGTCGATGGTCACATTTAGATGTTTCGTTTTTTGTGCCGGAAGATTTGGTTTCTTAAAGTGTTCACACTTCGATAGTGATAGACTGGGCAGGAATCCCTATTAACCCATGTTTTGTATGAGATGTGACAGATCGAAGTAATAGCGCCGGATTAATCGTTTGTAATATGATCGCATTAGCCTCATTTTTCCCAGCAGCCACAGAGACTATCATGGAGTGATTACCGACAGGAAGGAATGGCATTTGAAAAGTAAATTCGACTGAAAATATGGTTTTTTCTTTGACCAGGAAAGGGTTTTCCTGTGAAATTGAGTTGGAATTATCTGCAATAACAACCTGACCTTGATGGTTGATTAGCTGAAAACCAGCCAATGGTGATATAAGTTCGCGCTCTGCTAAAATATGTATGGCTAGTCTTGCTATTTGGCCTCCATGAATTTTAGTAAGTATCCTATCTGCTTCATCACAAAACATGACATGTAGAATTTTTGCGCCTTCAGCATAGGGAGTGCTTCTACATTCACCGTATAAAATATCTATTTCATTATAGAGGTCTGAGCTCATAGATGGTTTTTCTTTTTCTGGTAAATCTTCAGACATATTGAAATTCATGAATTTGCTTAATGCTTTTTTTTCAATGACAACTTCAGATTTTATATTTTCTTTTATGATGAGAGAGCTCTGTAAGTTGTCATTATCTTGATCTAAATTTTTCACACCGTCTATATGTGATTTAGCTAAGTAAGCTTGCGTCACTGTTGAAGCTGGCCCAATAGCTTTGATCGCACCATGTTCTAACCATATAGCATGTTGACAAAGAGAAAGAACATCATTAGTAGAGTGTGAAACAAACAGAAAAGTTCCATTTTTAAGAAATGATCGAATAAATTGCATACATTTCTGAACAAAAAAAACATCTCCCACAGCCAGGGCTTCATCAGTAATGATAATATCTGCATCAACATGAGCCATGATAGCAAAGCCAAGTCGAGCACTCATTCCGCTAGAATATGTTTTAACAGGTTGATTAATGAAATCGCCTATTTCAGCAAAATCAACAATGGAATGATAACGTTCTAAAGTTTGCTTTTTTGTTAACCCTAATACAGATGCTTTAAGAAAAATATTTTCCTTTCCTGTAAATTCACCATTAAAGCCATTGCCATAATCGAGAATGGCGACTTTACCATTTACCTCTACATGTCCTGAGGATGGTTTTAAGTTCCCAGAAATGATTTTGAGTAAGGTAGATTTTCCACTGCCATTAACACCAACAAAACCCCAGCTTTCACCTTTTTTAATGTTAAAAGAGACATTGTTTAAAGCATGAAAATAATGATTTTGAGTATATTTTTCGTTAGTATTTTTATTAGCTCGAAACCAGGGTAAAAATTTATTTTTTGAGGATAGCGATAAACGATAACGCTTTGATAAATTCGAAACTCGAACAGCGAATTGATCTTCATCCAAATTTTTTAATCTCATATAAAATCTGCAAAAGTATCTTTAGATCGCATAAAAAAACAATATCCCATGATAGCAAAACTTAACGAGAATATAGATAAAAATACAATTGAAGACAAGCTTGGCCATGTTCCATAAAGCATACAACCCCTGGCATTTTCAATAATCACTGCAATGGGATTTCCATCAACTATCCATTTGATTTTCTGCGGTACCATGCTGGCTGGATAGAAAATAGGACATAAAAACATAAGAATAATGGTTAATGGGGGTACAATAGCAACAATGTCTCTAAAAAAAACAGCAGTAGCTGAAAGCCACCATGATAATCCTAGCGAAATGAGGAAAATGCACAACAAATAGAAAACAACATAAATAGAACTTAAATGAATCATTCCCTTAGTGGCAAAAAAAACGCTGAGTGTAAGTATGATATTAATAACTAGACTAAGAAACGTGGTAAGCACGTTGGTTATCGAAAGCACTTCTAGAGGAAATAAAAGAGTTTTAACATAAGCTTGATTAGACATAATAATAGATGGTGCTGTGCCTAAATTGATCGAGACAAAATTAAAAATACCTAGACCTACAAATAATGCCAATGCAAAATCGAGTCTTGATTCATCTCCAAGATTAGTAAATCTGCCTCCCATAATCACGCCAAATACAAAGTAAAAAATCGATAACATAATCAAGGGTAAAAGAACTTGCCATGCAACACCAAGATAACTTGCCTGATAAAGAGAGCGAAAATTACGAATTGTCATGGAAGAGATGAGTTCTCGGTATTTGAATAGGTCGGTTATGATAAAATATGGATTAATAAGTCGCAGACTAAAACGTTTAGGAGTATTATTGTAAATTACTTTGGTCATGGATATGTCTCAACTGCGGCTAGATTGGCTTCTAATTGTAAATATTCTGCACACTGCTGACAAAGATTCGGAAAGTTATTTTTTATTTTTAATAAAATGGATCTGGCTTTTTGATAATCATTATTAATGAAAGCTTGGCGACATTTCTCAAAGCTGGAAAGAAGTAAATAAGTGGTTTCATTGTTGCGATAATTGTCATCTATATAAAATCGACAAGTTGTCCTTGCTGAATAAGTTGCTTTTGAATGGGTGGTTAACCAATCAGTGATATCGATTTGTTGGGGTTCGGTCACCAAGTTATTTTTTGGTTGCATGGAATGAGGAGCTAAGTTTAGTCCAGTTTCTAATAGATTCATTAATAACTTGGCATTTTCTTCTTCATAAATTAATTGCTGATTTTCTTTTGCAAAAGGTAATTTATTCTCTCCTTGGGCAATGGCATAGGCATTGCAGGACTCGGGATTCATTCGGGTAATAAAGTATGGAATGGATGAGAAATTAGCAAGTGCCGCAAACCCACTTGAAGTACCAATAAATAAATCACTTTTTAGCATAAGTGTTAGTTCATGTCCTAAACCCATTCCATGTACTCTAAGACTTATAACATTAGGTAATCTCAGCATTTCAAGAGGTTTTTCTTGCAGGCGTCCTAAAGCGACAAATTGAATGTCTGGATATTTTTCACTTGTTTGTCTTAAGAAATCGTACCATTCAAGGAAATCTGAGTCTCGCGTATAAGTATGTTCCCCGCCATAGCCTAGATCGAGTTTGCGTAATCTTAGATGAATACACACAATTTTTTTTCCATTAAATTGTCGTGCAATGATTTCATTAACATCCGGATTGCAACCTAATGATTCTTTTAAAAATGGAATATAATTTTTATTTAAATAAAATTGATTAATTTTATCATGTGAATAAATGTATTTAATGAAATATTGATTGAGAACATCTTCATGCGAAAGTAAATTATGTGTCATTTTTGTAAGTGTGTTAGGTACAAGATATCGATAAGCTTTTTTTAAAATTCTTTGTTTGCCAAGTTTATTTTTAAGGTAATGCCAGATTTTATTAAAAATTCGATCCGAGGCTTTGTATTTCAATATAGTAAGGTAATCACGTAAAGCTTCTGAGTTATGCTTATTTTTAGGCGCAATTTTTTTTAATTGCGCAATCATTGATTCTCTGTTGCGAAAAATATAAAAATTGCCTAATTTAGGATGGGTGCCAAATGCGCTATAAAGCTCACTAAAAAAAAGCTCAAAGTTATCTGGATTGACGAGTCCGCGTTGATAAATACTTGCATGATGCTTCTCGTCAAGACAGATATAAATATCAGCAAATGGACTTCCGGTTTCTTCGCATCGTATTGCCGAGCGAATATTCCATGTAAGTACATCACCTAAGGCATAAGGGAAAATTTCAAAATCATATATGGAGATTAAATTTTCTGTAGTCATTATTGATGATTCACTTGATATAATGTTTCGAAAAAATCAGATTGAACTGCGCAGTTTCTAGAGAATATTTCTTTCCAATTATTAAAACTTGGATAATCACTTTTGTTTAATACCAAATCATCAAAAGGATTTTTAGAAACAAACCATTGTTTCGTATAAAAGTATTGAGTTACTAGACGATCAATATGCGTATAATACCATTTAATTTGTTCGGTTCCCATTTCACCAAAGGATGATATATTCATGCATAAATCGATGCTTTTATCTGGCATAAGTTCAAGCTGGTGAGGCATAAGAAATATAATAGATGATTCTTCTATTTTATCTTTAACTTCTGCATAGGATGAAAAAGATCTAACCTTAAATAATCTTCTATTTTTAAATACAGAAGACAAATATCGTTGCGCAATATATAAAGCAGGTAGAATATCAACTAATATGATTCTTGCATTTGGATTGAGTGATAATATAACAAAGGCATTTCTTCCGTAGCCGCCGCCAATTTCGAGTATAGTATTTATACTTTGAAAAGAGACAGCATTATCTATTGCATAATACTCGATAAGAGAATTAGCCAAATCTTGTGACATGGATTTTTCATTGGCTACAACTAAAATAGGATTTCCTTCATTGGGCTCGGAGAGTTGCTCAAGATACTGTTTTGTGTCTATTTGTTTTACATATTCCCATAGTAAAAAAACAAAATAGTAATAACTAAATAACTTTACATGACTCAAATGAGGTTCAGTTTGTATAGATAAGGCCATTATTCGACAGGATTCAATAAGATCATCGGATAATAAAGCTTCAGCTGCTTTGATTTGTGGATCCCCTTGTTGAACTAAAAAATTAAAGTAATTATGTCCAATGGTGCGCTTGAAATTATTATATCCATGTTCTAAAAGCTGATCCAAATTTTTTTGGGACAATAAACTCCAACAACTAGAAAGTTTATTTACAACTTTATCTTCTTCACCAAATAACTTGAAAATGCGAATGAGCTCACTAAAGGTATTTGTATGCAACTTATCAGTCAAAAGTTCTGGCCAATTTAATATGCCAGAAGTTTCATCAAGTGGCACTGATGAAATGTTTATATTTTGCAATGAATTAGGCAAATTTAAAGAAAGGTTATCAAATTCAATTTGATTTCGATTCATTTCCTCAGCATACTCTTTTAAAATTCTGTTTTGAAGTGAGATATTTTCAAGTGAGGTTTCGAGCTCACTTTTATTTCGATTCATTTCTTCAGCATGCTCTTTTAAAATTCTGTTTTGAAGTGAGATATTTTCAAGTGAGGTTTCGAGCTCACTTTTATTTTGATTCATTTCTTCAGTATACTCTTTTAAAATTCTGTTTTGAAGTAAGACATTTTCAAGTGAAGTTTCGATCTCACTTTTATTTCGATTTATTTCTTCAGTATACTCTTTTAAAATTCCGTTTTGAAGTGAAACGTTTTCAAGTGAAGTTTCAAGCTCACTTAGTTTTCGTTTGATTTTTAAAGGTGAAATAATGATGCTAATGGATGCTAGTATGCTTCTTATATATGGCACGCTAGTATCAACAAGGTGATTCCAGACTTTCATGTAGTTTTCTTTATAAAATTTATAATATTTCATCGTGTATTCTCAGTTCATATGGAAAATAACGTAACCTTAAGTTCTTTTCAACCATGCATTTGGCCAATGAGTTATATTCTTGTTTAATGAACTTTCGTTAAATGGCCATAAAGGCTGTTCTAACATAAATTCAGGATGGTTCTCCACAAACTCAAGTGCAGCTGCAGTTGGATTGTCAGTACGCCAATGTGGAGCTCCGCGAGGGACATCATCAAGAAATTGCATGCTGCCATCCGTTGCCACTATATAGGATCCTGAAGTGACAAAGTGAGAATAGGCTTTAAGTTCGTCTGCAACATGACTTTTTGTGTGATTAGAATCCAGAATAACTAACACTGTATCGTTTGGGTTCACGTGTTTTGAGACTTCTCCCACGATAGATGGAGATATTGAGTCTCCTTCAATCAAAGTAATATAAGAGCTTAATTCATGTTTTTCAATAGCTTCACGGTTATGTTTTCGAATCTCAATATCAATTCCTACTACCTTTCCTTTTCCAATGGCTTTGCATAAACTGGCATATAGAATTAAAGATCCTCCATGCGCAACACCCGTTTCAATAATAATATCAGGTTTTATACGATAAATAACCTCTTGAATGCGTATGACATCTTCAGGTAATTGTATGATTGGACGCCCTAACCATGAAAATGTATAGGGATATTTTTCATTCCAGCCTACTTTCAGCCACACATGTGAAATTTTCTCAAACGCTTCTCGCGAATACAAAGATAGTTCGCTTTGTTCACCATTCTCAAGCACGCGCATGGTTGCGCTCGGCATATCTATTTCTATTTTCATCATATAACTTTCTCATTTTTTAGATCAATTTCTTGCCACCATCTTATAGTACGAGCAATGCCCTCATCTAAAGATAACTTTGCTGACCATCCTACTTCACTATGTAATCTGGTCACATCAGCAACAATTTTTTTTGGCGAATATAAGGGTTCAGAAATACTACCAAACTTAATTAAATGTTCTTTTTTTAAAGCCAAAGCAACACAATTAACTATTTCTCTAATAGTAACAGCTTTTCCAGAACCCATATTAATCGGGCCATCCACTTTTGAGTCTAACATCTCTGCGAGTCCTTCACCTATATCATCGACATGTATAAAATCACGTATTTGATTGCCGTGAGTACATGCGGCTTCCTGCCCTCGTAAAAGATTTGTAATAACATACGGTACTAAACGTTTTTCTGCTTCATAAGCACCATAAGGAAAAAAGATTCTAGCCCATGCAAAACTTTTTTTATACGATTCATTGAGAGCATGTAAACACTCATAAGTGGATTTTTTGACTTTTCCATAAAGACTTGAAGGAATTTCTTGGGTTTTGCCTTCTATACATAAACCATCACTCCAATCATATTCTGCACAAGTGCCTATTCCTAATAATCGTTCTCCACCCTTGGCGTAGAATGCATCGATAAGCGAAATGGTTGATGCTAACCAATAAACATTTTCTATAGCATCCCAAAATTTTCCATTTTCGGCATACCATGCCGCATGTAAAAGGTGAGTTGGACGTATTTTTTCAATTAAGGGTATGTGGCTAGTAGACTCAAGTAGATTGGCATGATGGATAATGATATTTTTTTCTGGATGATGAAACTTACGCGTCGTCACGATATGTATTTCATAATCACGTTTGAGTAAGGGAAGAAGCGTACTTCTCCCAAGGAACCCAGAACCACCTGTGATGAGAACTCTTTTCATTGTGTGTTCCATTAAAAAATGGCGAGTGAAGGAATGACGGTGACAAATTTCGCTCCCCACTCGCGTGCATAACTCAACTGCTCTGAAATCTCATGACGTAAATTCCATGGAAAAATAACTATCCACATAGGTTTATCTTTTAATAATTGTTCTTCAGGAAATATAGGTATATGGCTGCCTGGTAAGTATTTTCCTTGTTTTGAAGGATTGCGATCAATAACATAAGATAATAAATCAGTACGAACGCCGGCAAAATTGAGTAAGGTATTACCTTTGGCTGCAGCGCCATATCCAATGACTTTTTCGTTACATTCTTGTGCCTTTAATAAAAATTTTAAAAATTGCCGCTTAATGTTAATCATATTTTCGGTAAATTTTGTATAAAAAGCCAAATCAGACATGCCGGCATCAGACTCAAATGCTAACATCTTAGTTATTTTATCACTCATGGGTTGTTTGCCAAGATCATCACGTTGCGCAAAGATGCGCAAACTCCCACCATGAGTTTTTAATTCTTCAACATCAAAAATATCAAGACCGTTGCTCTTAAAAATACGTTTTACAGTAGAAAAAGATAAATAAGAAAAATGTTCATGATAAATAGTATCAAATTGGAATTCTGAAATAAGTCTATATAAATGTGGAAATTCAAACGTTGCCACACCATTGGGTTTTAGTAATAATCCAAAACCTGAAACAAAATCGTTTATATTGGGCACATGTGCCAGTACATTGTTTGCAATGAGCAAGTCTGCACTATAATGGTTCATAGCTAATTCTTTTGCTAATGCATAACCAAAGAATTTTTCAAAAATTGTTAAGTTTTTAGCGCGAGCGGCTGTAGCTGTACTTTTTGTCGGCTCAACCCCGAAACAAGCTATTCCTTTTTCCTGGAAATATTGTAAGAGGTATCCATCATTAGCTGCTATTTCACCCACCATGCTGTCTTTATTAAGGTTGAATCGATCTATCATTTGAGATGCATAAGTCTTGCTATGTTCAAGCCAGCTTGATGAATATGAGCTGAAATAAGCATATTCAGGAGAAAATAGTTCTTCAAAATCCGCATCATCTTCAGTCTGTGCCAACCAGCAATGAGAACAGATCTTAACTTTTAAGGGATACCATTTTTCAGGAGCATTCACGTTTTGTGCCGTTAGATAAGCATTTGATGGCGGCGCATTTCCTAGATTAGCGAGTGAAATTTCTAATTTTTCTGAACAATATCTACATGGCATGCAGTAATCCTTTGAATTGATCAGTAAGTAAAGCATGACCTTTGTCACGATCAGACATGGATGTGATGGCTAGCGGCCAATGTATGCTTAAGATTGGATCGAGTGGAGATAGACCTCCCTCCGATGCTGGATGATAGGGTGCGGTATGTAAGTATAAAAGCTCACTATTGTCATTTAATGATTGAAATCCGTGTGCAAAGCCTTTTGGTATAATGATACTATTATTAAGTTCTGGAGATAGAATTTCCGCATGCCATTGTAGAAAGGTCGATGAAGATTTTCGTAAATCGACAGCAACATCAAAAATTTTCCCACGCAAACAAGTCATTATTTTAGTTTCAGCAAAAGGTGGGTGCTGAAAATGCATGCCTCTCACCGTTCCTGCAGTTTTAGTGAGTGTTATATTTATTTGTGCAATAGTATCTGTTAGACCCGCGATGTCTAAAGTATCTTTACAATAAAGTCTTGATAGATAACCGCGGCTATCTGATATAGGATTTCGTTTGATAAGCTTCAATCCAGGTAACGACAAGTCAAGTAAGATTAATGACTTATCCATAGCTAATAAACCATTTCTTTTTGTGTTAGCAGATAACTTTCCAATTGTAATCGACTATATTCGACCATATCACATCCGTTAATCCAATAACGATACCATTGAATAGTTTCTTCAATCGCTTTTTCTAAGTTCCATGTAGCATGCCAGTTTAGACGTTCTTGTGCTTTGCTTGAGTCTAAACGAAGTAGTGAAGCTTCATGTCTTTTTTGTTCTTGCACAGGCATATTCAATGGAATATTAAGCTGATCACAAATCATCTTTGCAACGTAACCTACAGGTTTCATGTCTTCCATTTCTGGTCCAAAATTCCATGCCTCTGCAAAATCGGAACCTTTTTTACTTAATAAATGTTCTGCTAATAAAATATATCCATGAATAGATTCTAATACATGTTGCCATGGGCGCACCGCGTTAGGAAATCGCAAGGTCATAGGTCTTTGATCAGTATAAGCTCTGATACAATCAGGAATAAGACGATCTGTAGCCCAATCACCACCGCCTATGACATTCCCTGCTCGTGCTGATGCCATGTGAATGTTAGATTTATTAGAGAAATAACTGGCTCTGTAAGCAGATGTTACAAGTTCGGCACACGCTTTACTGCTGCTATAAGGATCTTTCCCTCCTAGTCGATCTTTCTCTGAGTAAGATAAATTTCTTTCATCATTCTCGTAACATTTATCTGTTGTTATGATAACGGCAGCACGAACCGAATCACATATGCGTATCGCCTCAAGAATATTGACTGTTCCCATGACATTAACTGCATAAGTGTCTAACGGAAAATCATAAGCATATTGTACCAGAGGTAGGGCCGCAAGATGAAAAACGATTTCTGGTTTGATAGTGCATAGTAATTTTTTAACATCAGTAGACTTTTGAATATCCAATCGAGTATCGGACGCTAGTAATGATTTTATATTTGCAATGGTGAATAAATTAGGTTGAGTGGGCGGATCTAATGCTAAACCATGAACTTTTGCGCCTAGGTTATTTAACCATAATGATAACCAGCTTCCTTTAAAACCAGTATGACCTGTTACTAAGACCTGTTTGTTTATCCAAAAGCTATTTTCAATCATGCAGGTACAGCCTTTATTTTTTTTTGAGCTATGTTTGACATATCCCAAGGTGCTTTACCGTGATTCCAGAGGTCTTCTAAATAATTTTTATCGCGAAGCGTATCCATGGCATGCCAGAAACCATGGTGTCTAAAAGCCATAAGTTGTTTTTTGGCAGCTAGTGAAGTTAATGGTTCAGCCTCCCATATGCTATGGTCACCTTCAATATAATCAATAACTTTGGGGGACAAAATAAAAAAGCCGCCATTGACCCAGCCGCCATCACCTTTGGGTTTTTCAATAAAACCATCAACCATATCATGAGTCCCTAAATCTAGCGCACCATAACGTCCGGGAGGCTGAATCGTTGTAATAGTGGCTAATTTACCATGTGAACGATGAAAGTTTATTTGTTGTTCGATATGAATATTTCCAATACCATCCCCATAAGTGAAAAAAAATAATTCTTCATCAGCTACGTAAGATGCAACCCTTTTTAATCTTCCGCCTGTTAAGGTATGTTCGCCTGTGTCAATGAGCGTTACGCGCCATGGTTCAGCGTGGCGTTGGTGTACTTCCATGTTATTTTTTTGTATATCAAATGTGACATCAGACATATGTAAAAAATAATTAGAAAAATATTCTTTAATGTAATAACCACGATAACCGCAACAAATAATAAAATCATTTATACCATAAGCAGAATAAATTTTCATGATGTGCCATATGATGGGTTTTCCGCCAATTTCAATCATGGGTTTGGGTTTAAGTGCTGTTTCTTCACTAATCCTTGTTCCTAACCCGCCTGCTAGTATGACCGCTTTCACAATGACTCCTTATGATGATAAGCTTATATATTGACAAAGTTCATGATAGCTTTTTCTAAATATATCTACCTTTGCTAACCAACGTAGCTCAGGGTTTAACACGCAATTCCAACTTATATTTGTTGTTTTTTTTATCTCGCTATTTAGACTTTTTATATATCGATTTGAGTATAATGCCGATTTTTTATTGTGCAGCCAAGTTATCCATTTTTCAATGCGATTTTCAAAAGCTAATTGTCGCGGACTTTTTAGTTGATTATATATATTGTCACGATGAATATTAGGTTTTTTAAATAAATCAGCAGGCCATTTAGACTGAAGCATGGTATGAAAATATTCGGGTGGACAGCCTAATCCAAAGTACATAGCATGTGCAAGATCCATGATATGAAAAAAAGAAGTTTGAGAATGTGATGTTATAGAGCAATGTTTCTGATAAAACTCCCAAAGCTCATTTCGATAAATAAGATAATGCTCTATAAACTCTTTTGTATTATCGGCAAACCAGTAGTATGTTTGCCATTTATCGCGCGTAGTGTCTGCAGGAGCGCAGCTTTGTCGCGCCGCGTAGAACTCTACCAAGCGATGGCTTTTTCCTAAAAGTAAGGCTGATGTAGCTTGAAAAAGTTCCTGATAGTGTAAGCTTGCATTTTTGCTTACGCTGTTAAAAATCGCTAAAGCATGTTCTATTCTGTATACTCCGTAAAATAGCGATTCATATTTTTGATATAAATTAAAAACACGGGCCCCAGGATCATTTGCTGTAATTCCATGGCTCGCGTATTCCACATGAAGTTGAATATCATGACCCACTTCACCAAAATTAAGATAAATTCCATCAGCACAAACGTAATCATCATTGTTTTTTAAAAATGATGTTGCTGCTTTTAATCCTTCTAAAAAAACAAGATCATCATCCGCACAAAAAGCACAAAATCGAGTTTTTGTAATGTTAAGTCCTTCTAATAATTTCGCAGCCACCGGCATAGTTGAAGGAAAAGTAATGTATTGAGCTTGATTGCCTAATACAGAACAAGCTTGACTATTGGATTCTCTTAATTCTTGATTGCTTGAGTCAAGAATAATAAATGAGAGGTTGCTTTTTTTTGCCGCATAATAGTTTAACAAACGAGAAAGAAGTTTGGGTCTATTGTATGTTGGAATGATGAGTGTCACATCGTTTTTTGCTATATCAGAATGTGTTTTCATTTAACAATCCTATATGTTTAAGCAAGACGCAACTGTTTGACATCTCAACTTAATATTGAGCATAGGAATGCCGACTAGACCATGTCTTGCCCCCGTCGTAACCGAATGAAAGGCTAAAGCATTCGTCACTCTATCTAATGTTATAGCAGTTCCCTTTTCATCAATAACAGCAATCATAGCTTGAGCAACATAACTGCCTGGAGGTAAAAGAGGCATGACATAAGTAAATTTTATGGTAAAAGTGGCGCCGCTTTCGACCGTATAAGGCTGTTGTTTTGTGATGAGATAAGAATCATTCGCAAATAAAACTTGACCAAGCCTATCTAATACTTGAAAGACAGCAATAGGAGATTCTAATTTACTGTTTGCCATAGCTTGAATATGCAATGAGACTAATTCACCACCGATCATTTGAGTTAAGGGTTTCTTATCTTCATTATAGATAGCGATTTGCAGGATTTTTGCGCTATCAGTATGGCTTCTATTGTTAAATTCAAACATAGGTTGTTGGATATCATTCTGGTTTAACACATCTATATGTTTTATGTCTAAATCTTTAGGCGCAAGTGGTAAAAAATAATTGTCAGTTATGGGCTTGCCAAGCACTGTAATCAAATTATTTTCTTCATTATTATTTGATAGTTCATTTTCATTGTCTGTTAAGGTTAAATCTTCGATGGGATGATCAGATGCGCTATCTAAATAGGCTTTTGCAACTTTTGCTGCAGGACCCATAGCAGTAATCATACCATGATTAAGCCATAATGCATGTTGACACAATGAAACTACGTCAGTTATAGAGTGAGAAACGAATAAAAAAGTCCCTTTTTTAAGAAAATTACGAATAAATTTCATACATTTCTGAACAAAAAAAACATCACCGACAGAGAGTGCTTCATCAGTGATAATAATATCAGCATCAATATGCGCTATAATAGCAAAACCTAATCGTGACATCATCCCGCTTGAATATGTTTTGACAGGTTGATCAATAAAATCTCCTAATTCAGCAAAATCAACAATGGATTGGTAGCGTTCTTTTGTTTTTTTTCTTGATAGACCTAAAAGAGCGGCTTTAATATGGATATTTTCCCTACCGGTGAATTCTCCATTAAAACCATCTCCATACTCAAGAATAACGACTTTGCCATCAATTTCTACATATCCACTTGAGGGTTGTAAATTGCCTGAAATAATTTTAAGTAAAGTGGATTTTCCACTTCCATTGACCCCTATAAATCCCCAGCTTTCGTTTTTTTTAACTTCAAATGAAATATTAGTTAATGCATGAAAATCACGATATTTATTCGAAGATTGTTTGTTATTTAGAAGCCACTTAAATGGCAAAATAGTAAGAAACGATTGTATTAATGAAAAAGTTAATTTATCTTTAGATGAATACCATAGACGATAGCTTTTTGAAATATCATGTATACGAATTGCTAAATTGTCTGTAGTCATACCACCATATCCTTGTTAGGTATTGGATATAGTAATGATTTTAATATAGAGAAAAAAGTTTTTCTTTGTTTCGGCTTCTTCTTTTCTGATTGAATTATATTTAAATAGTATCTTGCTAATCGGGAAGCGTTTTTCGTTATCGATAATTTAGATGCTGCATTGGCGACATTTTTTTGAACATTAGCATCGTTTCTAATGGCTTGTAGTTTTACTTTAAATCCTGGTTTAATAATACCTTTTAAATCAACACTAATACCATAATGTTTCAATAATTTATAATTAAAAACAACTTCATCATTGATTAAGATAGGCAGGCTCGCGTCAAGATAGTCTGAGATTCGTCCGGAATAACAAGATGCTACATAGGCGGGTTTATAGTGAGTGTATCTTTGTCCAAACTCTTTACATCCTCCTGATATAATCCCAAAATCATATTGTGGTAACACCTCCGCAAGTTTTTCTGGCGATAAACTATCATGTAGATGTAAATAAGGATTTACCTTGCTAAGCTCAATGAATTGGGCATAGTCGCGTTCAAAATGTGTATTCGTAGCCATGTTATGGCTTTTTGCATACTGCCATGGGGGATAAATATGAAAATGTATATCTTGATTTGTGATAAGCTGAACGAGTTCGAGGTAACAACAATCCAACATTCCATAAGTTTCAAGACTGATTGTTCCAACTGAAACAATATGGATTTCATCATTATTTTTTTTATTAGGTAAGGAATGATTTTTGTTCCAGCAGTATTCGGGGAAAAGTATTACTTTGGGTGGAAGTGTGCAATGATCAATTTTCACAGCACGTTTAACCTGTAAATCACGTGCACAAAAGCCATCAGCAAAAGCCAAAGCTTTCTTTGTAAGAGAAAATCGTTCCGGACAATAATTCATTAATGAGGGTGTAAATACATCATTCAAATCAATGACGACAGGGGCAATTTTTTTTTCGGTGAAAAATAAAATATAGTCATCAATAGCTCCCGAAAATACATGAATGAGATTTGGGGACATTATTTGTGCAATTTTATGCGCTTGATCAGCAGAATGTACTTCCTTAATGAAATCAAAATTACCCTCAGGATTAATAGGCGTTGATTTGTAGTAAATTAATCCTACACTCCAACCAAGAAATTTTAATGCATGGGCCATCTTGATCTCTCTTTGCCTGAGCTGGGAGGTTATAAATAATACCGATTCATTTTTTTTAACATCAGCTAGTGTTCTCACCTGATTCTCCTTAGTTCTATAGAGCTGCTGTATTTTTTAGTATCATTTCAACAAATATTGAATATGTTTTAAGTTAATCTCATTACACACCGCTCCAATTAGTAGAAACATGTTGAATAGCATCTTCTATAGATAATAGTGAAAGTTGTAATTGTTTAAATAAGGTAGAACATTCAAGGCTAGTATTAAGAGGCCTTTTTTCCATACCGGTAATCGAATGAAGAGGTGCTGCTTGCAATAATGATGAATGGACATTTAAAGATACCGCAAGTTTATTGGCAATGTCATATCTGGAACTCTTATTGTTATTGCAAAGATTAAATAATCCTCTAGCTTTATGATGTTGGGCAAAAATAACCAGGGAAACCACATCATTAACAAAGGTTGGATTGAAAAATTGATCGGTTGCAGCCATTATTTTTTTGTTTTGCCGAAAATCTGCCGCAAGCGAATCAATCAACGTACCATCTTTCCATTCTAAGCCATAAATTTTGCTCAAGCGAAGTATCATATAATTATTAGTAAGGTTGGGAATCTCGCGTTCTACTTCTGCTTTTTGTCTGCCATATTCTGTAATGGGATGGGTTTCGGCAGTATCTGAATAGCTTCCTTTGTCGCCATTAAAAACATAATCTGAAGAGAGGAATATAGTAGTGAGTGATTTTCGTTCTAATTGTTTTACTAACTGTAATGTGCCTTGCACATTTAATTCGTAAGACTCTTTGGGGTGCGATTCGCACCAATTTACATTAGGCATGGCTGAAGCAATGATGGCTGCCTCATGTCCGCTTTCGTTTAATTTTAGGCCATCTAAATCGGGAGTACGCAAATCAAAAAAAGTCAAATCATTTGCATTATTTGAGAAACTTGTTCCTACGCAATCTGGAAATACTTCGCGATACGCTCTAAATAAATACGAACCAATATAACCACTTGCACCTATCACTGCTGTCTTAATCATAAGAAGTCTTCGTAGCAATAGCCATGATCTTCCTTGTCAAATTAAAATGAAAATGATATTAAAGTTAATATAAACCTGATGTCAATAAAAAATTTATCCAATGTAATAATTAACAAGGGATTGTGCATGTCTGTTGATTCAACAATAGTTACAAAGCATAAAAATATAGCACGAATGGTCTACATGTCTGTTGTCGCTGACCAAAAGAAAAAATACGGTATGATTTGGGCGATAAAAAAACTTGTCATTGTTAAATATTTTAATCTATTATCCTGGCTAATATTGTTGCCGCTTGCTATTCCCATGCATTACCTGGGATTTCGGCGCCTGCTCATTCGTATCGAGCACATTGGACACCTTACCCTGGAATGCGATTCATTTATCAAAGAAAAACGTTTAGGGTTATTGCCAAAAAATAAGCGATTTTATTTTATTCTTGCACCTAAATCCACTCTATCTAATCCTCATCTGCTAAGTTACTGGAACGAACATTTCACTTTTATTACAAATCCTGTTGCATGCGTGTTTTTGGGTGCATTAACACGGAAATATTTTATGCGATATGATGTTTCCCGGTATGTAAGTGCATTTTTTGGAACGCAAGATATTTATCGCATCAATCAATTATGGGGTACTACACCTCCTTTGTTATCTCTGACAGATGAAGATGAATCATGGGGCAAACAACAACTAAACCCCCTGGGAATTTTACCCGGCCAATGGTTTGTTTGTCTGCATGTTAGAGAAGGTGGATTTCTTCCTGATAATGAATTGATTCAATTGCATAGAAATGCATCCATTGCTAATACTTATCTTGCGATTGAGGAAATCGTGCGACGTGGAGGCATAGTCGTTAGAATGGGTGATGCAAGCATGAGCGTACTTCCTAAGATGCAAGGTGTCATAGATTATGCGCATCATCCTTTAAAATCAGATCGTTTAGATGTAATTCTTTGTGCAAAAGCAAGATTTTTTCTGGGTTGTACTTCAGGGTTAGCATTCTTAAGTATGGTCTTTGGTGTTCCCGTCGCACATGCCAATATGATTCCTGTCGAAACCTTGGGTATTTCTGCGAATGATATAAGTATACCGAAATTAGTTTTTGATGAAGGGAAACAGAGAATCTTGAATTTTAAAGAATTATTTTCTTCTGATGTGGGCGGATTTTTTTTCACCCATCAATATAAAGAAACAAACATGACTTGTATCGAAAACACTGCTGACGAAATTTTAAACCTGGCACAAGAAATATTAGATAGACTTGATGGGTTGTTTATAGAAAATGAAGAAGATAAACAATTACATGAAGCGTATATGTCGTTATTCAAGCCCGGACATTTTTCTTATGGCGCAGTATCCAGGATTGGTATAGCATTCTTACGCAAACATAAGCATTTGCTTTTTTCTAATCATTCGATAGAATCTAGGAACGCTTTTTGTCAAGAATGAGATGACATTGCTAAATACTAAGATTTACGATTTTGTCGTAATTGGTGCAGGGATTATAGGATTATCTGTTGCGAAGGAACTGACAGAGCAATTTCCACGTGCAAAAATAGCCTTACTTGAGAAAGAAAAAACCATTGGTTTACATGCAAGCGGCCGTAATAGCGGTGTATTGCATTCAGGTATTTATTATCCACAAGACAGTTTGAAAGCAGCGGTTTGTTCAGAGGGTGCAAAACGCATGCGATGTTTTGCTGGAGAGCATAACATTTCATGTATCACTACTGGAAAAGTTATCATTGCAACCTGTGAAAATGATCTTCCTTCATTGGAACGCCTGCTAAAAAATGCGGCTGATAATAAGATTAGAGCTGAACGATTAAATGAAGATGACATTAAACGCATTGAGCCTTATGCTTCCGTTTTTCAACAAGGTATTTATACACCCGATACAGCAAGTATTGATAGCAAAAAAGTGCTTGATGTCTTATTACATATTAATCTATCTCGAGGTGTAGAGCTTTATCTGGAGCATGAGGTAGTAGCTATTAATGAACAAAGTAAGCGTATGACTACCTCACGTAATCATTTTAATTATGGTTATTTGTATAATTGTGCAGGTGCTGGAACGGATAAGATTGCAAAAATGGTAAACTTAGCAAAAGATTATATACTTCTGCCATTTAAAGGAATTTATTATAAATTAAAAAATGAAAGAAAGTATTTGGTCAAAAGCCATATTTATCCTGCCCCTAATTTGAATTTACCTTTTCTTGGAGTTCATTTTACTCGATCCATTGATGGTAGTGTTTATGTAGGCCCTACCGCTATACCTGCATTTGGACGTGAAAATTACGGTATGATCAAAGGCATGAGTACAGAAGTATTTAGCATAACAAAATATATCGCGCTTCTTTATTGGGCCAATCAACAAAACTTTAGAGCACTCATACATTCAGAAATAAAAAAATATGCTAAGCCTTATTTTATGCGTGCTGCAAAACAATTAATTCATACTGTTGAGGCGTCAGACTTACAAACATCAAATAAAGTGGGTATCAGACCACAATTAGTGAATACGGTTAAAAAAAAATTGGAAATGGATTATATTATCGAGCAAAATGCTACATCTATGCATGTGTTAAATGCTATTTCACCCGCGTTTACGAGCGCGTTTTGTTTTGCTGAATGGCTTATTGGCCGTATGAAAAAATAAATATGGATGTAAGGATAAGGTTTCATGGAAAATGCACATACCTTAAATAACATGACTCAAAGTATTGCTGAGTTTTCTGATGGTCCCGATACCATCGCAAAAAAAATTAAAAAAATAGTACCTGAAGGCAAGCGAATTGCTTTTATTTCTGGCAATTTTAATATTGTTCATACGGGTCACGTGCGTTTATTGAATTTTGCGGCAGAATGCGCCGATTTTTTGCTTGTCGCTATTCATAGCGACGCTGCATCTGGCGCCTTAATTCCACAACATTTACGTTTAGAAGGTGTGCAAGCTATAGGATGTGTTGATTTAGCTTTACCATTATCATCTGATATCACACCAGAACAGATCATAGCGGAATTACAACCTAGTATCGTAGTTAAAGGAAGCGAATATCAGCAACGTTATAATCCCGAGCAAGCTATCGTGGAAGCGTATGGCGGAACATTATTGTTTTCTTCAGGAGAAATACAATTTTCTTCTATTGATTTAATGCGTCATGAACTTCAGGATGTTATATTTAACACGATTGTAAAACCGCTAGAATATGCTGAGCGACATTCCATAGATAAAAAAAGACTCATAGAAGTTACACAACACTTTCAAGAATTATCTGTTGTTATCATCGGTGATTTAATTGTAGATGAATATATTACATGTGATGCTCTTGGTCTTTCCAGGGAAGATCCTACTATTGTTGTCACTCCTATTCAAAAAGATATTTTTGTGGGGGGTGCTGGGATAGTTTCTGCGCATGCAAAAGCCCTGGGAGCAAACGTTAAATATTTAAGTGTGGTGGGAAGTGATGAAACTGCACAATTCACAAATCAAACCTTAAAAAAATATGGCGTAGATGCTTATTTAATAAAAGATAAGAGCAGGCCAACAACCTTAAAACAACGTTTTCGTGCAGACGGTAAAACATTATTACGTGTTTCACACCTTAGGCACCATACTATTGGCCTTGAGCTAGCTGACAAAATACTAGCGCAATTGTCTAAAATTATAAAAAAAACAAATATGCTTATTTTTTCTGATTTCAATTATGGTTGTTTACCGCAATCTTTAGTGGAAGCCATCGTTAATCTTTGTCATAAGCATGGCGTTCCTATGGTAGCTGATAGTCAATCGTCATCACAAATTGGCGATATATCACGTTATAAAGGGATGTTACTCATTACACCCACTGAACATGAAGCTAGAATTGCCTTGCGTGATCAAACGTCGGGTCTTATGATTTTAGCAGATACATTACGCCAAAAAACAGACGCTGAACATGTGTTTATAACGCTTGGGGCAGAGGGTTTGCTTGTACATTCTCCCAATAGCGCTAGAAATGAAGTTGCAACAGATCAATTACCTGCTTTTAATAAAGTACCCAAAGATGTCTCGGGCGGCGGTGATTGTTTATTAATATGCGCATCATTAGCATTGGCTTCTGGTGCAAACATTTGGGAAAGTGCCTATTTAGGATCGATTGCCGCCGCATGCCACGTTGGACGTATGGGCAATTTACCGCTTTCAATGAGTGATGTATTACAGGAACTTCACGCATGAAAGCGCTGCTATTAGCGGCAGGTTTTGGCACACGACTACGTCCTATCACGGACCATATGCCAAAATGTTTAGTACCTATTCATCAAAGACCTTTATTGGATTATTGGTTAACTTTATTGCTTCCAGATAAAGTGAGTGATGTTTTAATAAATACGCATTATTTGCCATCATTGGTTGAGGATTTTATTGAAGCTTCTCCATGGCGAGATAGGATTACCTTAATCCATGAGCCTTATTTATTAGGCACAGCAGGAACAGTGCTACATAATAAGCAATGGTTATCAAAAGAAAGTTTTTTGTTGGCGCATGCCGATAATTTAACGAGTTTTGATGTCGATCTGTTTATTAATGCACATCGATATAGAAGATCAAATATTGAAATAACCATGATGACATTCAAGACAGATACGCCCGAAAGTTGTGGTATAGTCGAGCTTGATGAAAATAATATCATTGTACAGTTTTATGAAAAATCAACTCTGGCGCGTGGTAATTTGGCTAATGGGGCAGTTTATATCATTGAACCTGGCGTCATTGACTTTATAAGCACGCTAGGAAAAGATATCGTTGACTTGAGTACGGAAGTTTTGCCGCATTATGTAGGTCGAATGCAAGCTTGGCATAATGCGGGTTATCATAGAGACATAGGTACACCACAAAGTTTAAGATTAGCTGAATTAGAATTTGAAAATATAAATAAATAGGGAAATAATATGAAAATATTAGTGACAGGTGGATGTGGTTATAAAGGGCATGTGCTTATACCTAAGTTATTAAACAGAGGTTATGAAGTTATCGCATTTGATACACAATGGTTTGGAAATTATCATATACCACATCCAAAATTAGTCGTTGTAAAAGGTGACGTGCGTTATGTTGATAGCATTCCATTAGATAATGTTGACTGTATTATTCATCTTTCCTCGATAGCTAACGATCCTTGCGGTGATTTAAACCCTAAATTAACATGGGAAGTCAGCGCTCTTGCGACCATGCAATTAGCCGACAAGGCAAAGCGCATGGGTATTAAACATTTTATTTACGCATCATCGGGCAGCGTGTACGGCATTAAAGATGAATTACAAGTCACGGAAGATCTGACGCTTTATCCTATTTCTGAATACAACAAGACAAAGATGATTGCCGAACGCGTCCTTTTAAGTTATGAGCATGATATGACAGTACAGATCGTAAGGCCTGCTACGGTTTGCGGTTATTCACCACGCATGCGTCTTGATGTATCTGTGAATATGCTTACCATGCAAGCCTTAGTAAAAGGCAAGATTACGGTATTTGGTGGTAAGCAAACAAGACCTAATATTCATATTGATGATATTACGGATGTATACTTGCATTTCATCGACCATCCTGAAATGACAGGCATTTATAATGCAGGTTTTGAAAATATATCTATTCTTGATATAGCAAATATTGTAGCAAGCTATATTCCTGCTAAAATCACTGTCACAGAATCCAATGATCCGCGTTCTTATCGTGTCAATTCAGATAAATTATTAGCGACAGGGTTTAAACCAAAAAAATCTGTTGAACACGCGATACGTGAATTGATTGAAAAGTATCACAGCGGTTTACTCAAAGATGAAGATTGTTATTACAATTTAAAATGGATGCAGCAAAAAGTTCTGCAAGGAATAGAAGTATGAATCAGATAGGAACTTCATTTTTTACAGATTATTCAAAACGATTACAAGCTATTCTTACCCATGCGGATTGGTCTAATGTAGAAAAATTAGCAATAGATATGAAAAAATGCTGGACTCACAAAAGACAAATATTTATTTGCGGCAATGGCGGCAGCGCAGGTAATGCCATACATTTAGCCAATGATTATTTGTATGGCGTGGCTAAAGGAAGCGGGGTTGGAATTCGTATCCATGCGCTATCATCTAATCCTGCGATTTTAACATGTTTAAGCAACGATATTGGATATGAACGAATTTTTTCTGAACAATTGGCAGTGTATGGCCAAGCATCTGATTTGCTTATTGTATTATCGGGTAGCGGTAACTCTGCCAATATAGTCAATGTACTTGAGCAAGCTCATCAAATGCATATTAAATCGTATGCCATACTTGGATTTACGGGCGGATTATGTAAAGAGTTAGCTGACGTTGCTATCCATTTTTCGGTTGATGATATGCAAATAGCAGAAGACTTACAGTTAATTGTGGGTCATATGTTGATGCAATGGTTGTATGCTAATCGTCCATCAACACAAAAACAAGAGAACAAAGAGGTATCCTATGCTTAATATGATGGTGATCGGTAGTAATTCATTTTCAGGCGCCAGTTTTATTGACTTTGCCCTCAATCAAAACGCAAATGTAACAGGTTTGAGTCGATCAGCTGAGCCAGTCCATGCACTTCTTCCTTATAAATGGCGAGATCATCAACATTTCCATTTTCGACAATTGGATTTAAATAATAACTTACATGAGATCGTGGAATTAATTCATGACATTAAACCAGAGTATGTCGTTAATTTTGCAGCCCAAAGTATGGTTGCAGAAAGCTGGAAACATCCAGCCGATTGGTTTGTTACAAACGCCGTTTCAACGATAAAATTGCATGATGCTTTGCGTCAGTGTGATTTTCTAAAACGCTATGTGCATGTTTCAACGCCTGAAGTATATGGCAATTGTTCGGGTTTTGTAAATGAAGATTTTCCTTTCAATCCAAGTACACCTTATGCGGTTTCACGTGCAGCTGCTGATATGAGTTTACGAACTTTTCATACTTCTTATGCATTTCCTGTTGTCACGACAAGAGCCGCGAATGTTTATGGTCCAGGACAACAACTTTATCGTATTATTCCACGAACTATTTTATTTCTTCTATTAGGTAAAAAATTGCAATTACATGGCGGTGGTACATCCACTCGATCATTTATTCACATGAAAGATGTGTCAGATGCTACGTGGCGTATTATGCTTAATGGTAAAAATGGTGATACTTATCATATTTCTACGAATGAAGTTATTTCAATACGTGATTTAGTTGAACGAATTTGCAGTAAATTAGAGGTATCCTTTGAAGATCATGTTGAGAATGTGGGTGAAAGATTGGGTAAGGATGCTGCCTATCATCTTGAAAGTAAAAAAATTCGACGCGAACTTGATTGGAAGGATGATATTTCTCTTGATCAGGGATTAAATGAATGTATTGCCTGGGTAAAAGAACATGTTGAGACACTTAAATTACAACCTTTCGATTATATTCATAAAATATGATGATAAAAAATGAAATCAAATATTAAAAATCTAGAACAACGGGCGCGTATTTTACGAGCCCGCATTATTGAAACATCGCATAAGGCTAATATTCCACATCTTGGCTCTTGTTTATCTTGCGTTGATATTTTAACAACATTATATTTTTCTATATTGCGTATAGATCCTCATCATCCAGAAGATGTGAATCGAGATCGTTTTATTCTGAGTAAAGGTCACGGTGCTCCAGCATTATTTCAAGTATTAGCTATGCGTGGGTATTATCCAGAGCAGATATTAGAGCATTATGGAGAAGATGGTGGAATATTTGCAGAACATCCGCCTGCACCCGGGTATTTGCCAGGGATTGAAGCAGCTACCGGTTCACTTGGTCATGGATTACCTCTAGGTTTGGGGATGGCATTGGCAGGTAGAATAGCTAAAAAAAATTATTATGTTTACGTGGTATTAAGCGATGGGGAATGTAATGAAGGTTCTGTTTGGGAGGCTGCAATGTTTGCGGCTGCACAAAAAGTTAAAAATCTTTGTATTATTATAGATTTTAATAAATGGCAGGCTACTGGAAGAAGTCAAGAAATCATGGCACTTGATCCCTTGCAAGATAAATGGAAATCATTTGGCTGGAATACTCATGAGGTTGATGGTCATGATATTTCAACATTAGTAGAAACACTTAATCAATTTCCGGAAAATGATAAACCTACGGCGATTATTGCGCATACGATAAAAGGCAAAGGAGTTTCATTTATGGAAAACGATAATAATTGGCATTATCGTATCCCAACAGCTTCTGAAGTGATGAATGCGAAACGCGAACTTGATGTAGAGGTTGAAACAGCATGAGAAATGCCTTCGCAAATGAAGTGACAGAACTCGCAAAAAATGATAAACGCATTGTATTATTGTCGGGTGATATCGGTAATAAATTATTTGATGATTTCAAAAAAGTTGACAGTGATAGATTTTATAATTGTGGTGTTGCCGAAGCCAATATGATGGGGGTTGCTGCAGGCATGGCGCTTTCGGGATTTCGTCCTGTCATTTATACCATTACACCATTTACTACCACACGATGCTTTGAGCAAATACGCGTCGATGTTTGCTACCATCAAGCACCCGTTATCATTGTTGGCACAGGATCTGGATTATCTTATGCAGAACTGGGCCCGACTCACCACTCCCTGGAAGATTTAGCCATATTGCGTACCTTACCAGGTTTATCTGTATTAGCACCATGCGATGCAGTAGAAATGCGCTTAGCTCTTCGTGCTGCATTACAACAAAATAATCCTGTTTATATTCGTATTGGTAAGAAAGGTGAACCTGTTATACATACAACTTTACCTCATTTTGAAATCGGCAAGTCTATTACGGTTCGCCAAGGCAATCATGTTGTTTTGTTGACTGCCGGAACTATGATGCCTGAAGCATTAAAAGCAGCTGATTTATTAGAAGGAAAAGGTATTTCAACGGAAGTGGTAAGCATGCACAGCATCAAGCCTCTTGACGGTGCGTATCTTAGCTTAGCGGCAAAACGATTTGAATGCATCGTTACGATAGAAGAGCATGGTTTAATTGGTGGTTTGGGTAGTGCTGTCTCTGAATGGTATATAAGAAATAATATACATGCGGCACAAATAAATTTTGGTACCCCAGATGAATTTATGCATGAAATAGGCAGCCAGGACTATGCGCGTGAAAAATACGGTCTCACTGCTGAAAATATAGCGGCGAACATTGTTGTTCGCTTAAATAGGATTTAAAAATGCATATAGGTTTTGATTTCGATAATACGATAGTAAGTTATGACGCACTATTTCATAAAATAGCAAAAGAACAAGCCTTAGTCGATGATAGTATATCAGTCAATAAACTTGCGGTACGAGATTATCTTAGAGCAACTGACAGAGAAGATCTATGGACAAAAATGCAAGGTTATGTTTATGGTGCCCGTATGCAAGAAGCGCAGGCTTATCCTAATGCATTAGAAGTGATTAAAAAGCTTAAAAATGCAGGCCATACCTTAAGTATTATTAGTCACAAAACCAGGCATCCTTATCTTGGCAAACCTTATGATCTTCATGCTGCCGCACGAAAATGGATAGAACATTATTTGTGTGATCAAGGAGTGGCATTGATAGCAGAGGAAGATATTTATTTTGAAATCACAAAAGAAGATAAAATTGCCCGCATTGCTAAATCAAATTGCGATGTTTTTATAGATGATTTACCTGAAATATTATTAACACTGCAATTTCCTACAAAAATACGTCGATTTTTATTCGATCCTGACCAACATCATGTCAATCTGAACTTGCCTACTATTAAATTAGTCTCTTCATGGGCGATGTTTGAGAATTTATTAACATGATAAAGGTCCAAGAACTTGATGAAAAAACGCGACTGTTGCTCGAAAGAGCTGGTCTTTCAACTACTATTATATCTATTCGAAATATTTCCAATGGCGGGAACAATCGTACTTATAAACTTGAAACAGTGGATGGCATTTTTGCAGTAAAAAGTTATTTTCGTCAAAAATCAGACCATAGAGATCGTCTAGCCACTGAATATGCCTTTTTATCCTATGCTAAAAAAGTGGCGTCTGTTTATGTTCCTATACCCTATAGTAAAAGTGATGAAGATGGTATCGCGCTTTATGAATTTATTGATGGCTCACCTATTACCAATGTTTCAGAATATGAAGTTATGGAAGCTTGTCAATTTTTTAAAAACTTAAACCAGTTACCACAAAAAAATGATGCTATACATTTATCCAATGCTTCTGAAGCATGTTTTAGTATCAGAGATCATCTTGATCTCGTTGCAAAACGAATAGTTATGTTGCAAAAAATCAAGTCTGCATGTGAGGAAGATAACGCTGCAAAATCTTTTATTGAAAAAATGAGTAAACAGTGGCAGTTAATTTTAGATAAAGTCAATGATTTATCTGTTTTGTATGATATTGATACAGAACATTTGCTTGAATATAGCAATCGTTGTATTTCTCCTTCTGATTTTGGGTTTCACAACGCGTTAAAAATGCCAGATAGCCGTATTAAATTCATTGATTTTGAATATGCGGGTTGGGATGACCCAGCCAAACTGATAGCTGATTTCTTTTCACAATTAGCCGTGCCTGTATCAAAAATATTTTTTGATTCATTTAGCTTAGAAACATTGTCTCTATTCGATCAAGCCGATAAATTGCTTGCGCGCGCTAAAATTTTATACCCCGTATATCAAATTAAATGGTGTTGTATTGCATTAAATATTTTTATCCCCGATCATTTGGCTAGACGACAATTTGCTAATCCTGCGTTAGACGTTGCTGCTTTAAAAAAATCGCAGCTTTTAAAAGCAGAATCGCTTTTAAAATCCATAAAATTATTTACGCAATAAATGTTTTTCCAGTATTTTTATTTTGGCTTCCAGCTCTTCAAGTTTTTTTCGACTACGTGCTAAGACTTTAGTTTGTGCATCAAATTCATCACGTGTGACCAAGTCCATTTTATTAAACGCACTTTGTAGAATCACATGGAAATTTTTTTCTAAATCTTTTTGCATTTTTTGTACGCTATCAGGCAATGCTTTCGATAAACGATTGGCAAGATCATTTAAAAAGTTTTTATCTTTCATAAAACCTCATATTTAAAATAAGTTACTATCACGCATAAATTCTGGTAACACTGTTGCTGCCTTATGCACATCAAAATTGTAATATGCTGTCTTGAATGGTTTATTAAAAATAATTTTTTCGCGTAAACGCCTAAACATACCATGTTTTAATGCCATCAAGATAGATCGCCAGCCAGTTTCATAATTAGGCTGTGGAAAACTGAGTAACTGTACATCACTAAAACCGGTTTGATGTAAGGCATGAGTGAATGATTTTAATGGATTTATGGCAAAAGGCGAAACGCTTTGTTGTATAAGTATGCCATCTTTGTGTAGAAGGTCAAAAAGCTGTTTAGTTATATTAAGATTAAGGTCGCTTGCATTGATAATAATATCTATGGAATTGGCTTTTAAAGAGCTAAGTTCTGTATGAAAAACCAATTTATTGTTCGTATATTGATCAATTTGAGATTCAATATGATGTACTTCTAATAAATGAGTGTGTTTTAAGACTTCATGTAGGATGAGGTGGATGTTGTTTCCCAACAAAACGATTTTTTTTGGATTTGCGTGCGTGAATAAAACAGGATGTACCATCATCTCGGAGAAAATAAGATCAGCGTGTTTTTCTATGGTTTCTGTCATGTTTTCCAATCCTTTGGATAACGAGTGAACATAGGATTATTGTGACGTATTATGATGATAAGCTCAAGGAGTGATTTTATTAAGCATAAACCTATGGATGTTTCGTAACTTATTAAACGCTTTTTTAGCCCAGTTAAGTATATTGGATTTTTGTAAAAAATTCATTTGGAATGGATCTGCTTTTCCAGTCCATTGTATAAGATCTTTATATTGAAAATCATAATAATTACTGAGTTGTTTTTGTATGTTGATATCTTGCATCATTTCAAAAATAATTCGTAATCCCATTGCTTCAAAAAAGGAATTTTTGGTGTCTAATGCGAGTCGCGCTAAAAGATAAGATGTCAGTAAAGGAGTATGTTCTTTAATAATGTATTTTTTTGCTTTTGGAAAAGTCATAAGAAAATCTTCTTCAGATAATAAGCCATAAAAAAATTGCAATTTTGCTTGATAGTCTTCCCATCGCATACGTTTTAGGCTGACGATGGAATTTCCACTCATATTGCCTTCTTTTTTCATCATTCTAAATTTGGTAAGTTTTTCTTGGATAATGTGAATAGGATATTTTGCAGTGAGTTTTATCCAAAATTGCAGGTCTGCACAATTAGCGAATCGTGGATCATAATATCCTAGCTCTTGATGACACTTGGATCGTATTAATATGCTAGCATGGCATAAACAATTCCCTTTAAAGAAAAAATAATTCAGCCATTCATGTCGGGTGCGATTAGATTGATTAAAAATAAAGGAATAAGTATCGCTTATATTTTTGAAAGGGCGACTTTTTTCATTGATCACTTCAGTGAAGCTAAATGTCGCCGCGATATGTTGATTATTTTCCAGAAAAGTAATTTGTTTACGGAGCTTCTCAGGATGAAATGCATCATCTGAATTAAGTATTCCAATATATTCACCTCTTGCTTTTTTTAGTCCAAGATTGGTTGCAACAAATTGGCCTTGGTTTTGTTGTAGAACGGTTAAATGTATGCGTGTATCATGGAATGTTTTTATGATATTGACCGTATTATCTGTCGATGCATCATCTATAATAAGGAGTTCAAAATCTTGAAAACTTTGATCGAGTACGCTTTGTATGGCCTCTTGTACAAATCTTTCATGATTGTAAGAAGCCATGATAATACTAACTTTTGGCATGTTTTTTACCTGGTATAGATGAAGTTCTTTCCAAATGTTTTGTGATGAGGTCGGTGTCAAATTGGCTTACTTTATTAATAAGTTCTCGCCAATGATGAATCTTAACTTGATGTGGATTATTACGTATGAGCATACGTTTAATAAAAGGGTATTGATCATTCAGGATAAGTTTATCCCATGAATGATGAGAAGGATCATGATTCATATGATTTTCCAGGATTGGACAAGAGCAGTAAGCACTTAGTTTAAATCCGTGTTTTAAAAAATATTGTGACATCCCTATTTCATAACGAATAATGATATTGTTTTTTAAGCCTAAATTATAAACTCTGTTCCAAAATTTTTTAAATAAAGGATGTAGAAATAAGGATCTCGAAAAAACAATAAAATAACTTTGTATATGATATTTTATCATATAAGAATCGGTTGCGCCCCACATATCAAGATGATGTTTTTCGCCATACGAAATAATATTATTTAAGTTAAAAAATGGCCCATAAATGCTATCATTAGTGAATATGAGTTTTTCGTAGTTATCTAAATTTTCTTCAGTGATGAGTCCATGTTTATACGCTCCAAAATCAAGACCGCGATTTTTTTTGATAATAATTTTTTTGCAAATATCCTTGATTTTATTTTTTTCTATGTCGCTTAAATTAACACATGTGCTTACAAAAATAATGTCACAATCACATTGAGAGAGCTTATGTAGATAATATACGACATAAGAGTCTATGATATTATTTGGATCAAAATGCGAAAAAATACAGAGATTTTTCTTTAATGGATGGGTGAAATGATAGCATGAAACAGGCAAGTTTTTTTTATGGAAAAAGTTGGAATAAATTGCATCCAGAAGATATCGAGATATATGAAATATGCTGCGTGTGCAATAAATTATTTTGATAATAATTGTTTTTAACATGATCATTCCTGAATCGAAAAGGAAAAAAACAAACTTAACGCAAGACCGCATTTTCGTTTCCAATTAGGTGGCGTAGAAATAAAATTAAGATAATAGTTGAAACGGTAAAAATATTTCCCTGTGAAAAGTTTTGTAAATTGTGCTAATAGCCGTTTTTCTTCGGCGGATAGAAATGGGATTTTACTCATATCTTGAGCTTGATGGAGTGCTGCTTGATAGCGCATTTTTAAAAACTTAACATTTTTAAAAGTCCATATTTTACGTTTAATACCTAGCAAAGCGCCTATCGTATTTGCCGGGTGCTGTCTGTATTTCACCGTGGGCTCAGGCAAATAAACGATTTTTCCTGTAATAGATGCCAGAATGAGTGCCCATTTATCATGATTTAAGGATTTCCCATAATCAGGCATGCTATCGATAAGCTTAAACAATGGCTTATTTAGCATCATAGTACAGCCCAGGGCTGGGCAATAAAATAATAATTTTTTTAATGTTATTTCAGCAAAGTTATCCAATTGTTGTAATTCTGAAAATGATGGATGAATCAGGGTTAATGTTTCATCAACAACCTCGACATCAGAGAAAACTAGTGCAGGTAGTTTTGTTTCAGTGATTAATAGTTTATGGAGTAGCTTTTCTGTTTTGTCGTGAAACCAGATATCATCTTGATCCGCATAACAAATGAATTCGGGTGAATAATGCATAGCTTCTTTTAATAAGATAAAATAGCTTTCTCTAACACCTTTATGTTCTCGCTTATCTTTATACAAATGTATGCAAGAATGACGACTGGCGTAGTCATGTAAAATGCTTACCGTATTATCATTTGAGCCATCATCACGTATGATAATATCGCTTGGGTAGGTTTGATTAAGCAGGCTTTCGAGTTGCTGCTTAATGAAACGTTCACCATTATAGGTGCTCATAATAATAATAACTTTATGTGTGATCATTTTTTTAAAGTACGCTTCCTTGTTGTTTTATCATTTTTCAATCCCTATAATAGCAACTTTATAATTAAGGACAATAATGCATAATGCAAAAAAGAAAAGGAATTATTTTAGCAGGTGGTTCAGGGACCAGGCTTTATCCAGTAACCTTGGGAATTAATAAGCAACTTTTACCCGTATATGATAAACCACTCATTTATTATCCACTCAGTTGTCTTATGCTGGCTGGTATACGCGATATTTTAATCATCACGACACCGTTTGATGTGGAGCAATATAAACGTTTATTACAAGACGGCCGACAATGGGGCCTTAATTTTACTTATGCCGTACAAGAAAAGCCGGAGGGCTTGGCTCAGGCATTTATTATCGGTGAATCTTTTATTGGCAAATCAACAAGTGCATTAGTATTGGGCGATAATATTTATTACGCGCATCATTTAAGCGATATGTTAAAAAAAGCAAATGAAATTAATAATGGCGCGGTTATCTTTACTTATCCTGTGGATAATCCACAAGCTTACGGCGTCGTCGAGTTTGATAAACATAAAAAACCGATACGCATTATAGAAAAACCTAAGCATCCACCTTCAAATTGTGCTGTGACAGGACTTTATTTTTATGATAATCAAGTCGTAGATATCGCGAAAGATGTTAAGCCCTCATTGCGCGGCGAGCTGGAAATTAGTTGCATTAATCAATATTATTTGGATATTAATCAACTTACTGTCATGGATCTGGGTCGTGGTTCAGCCTGGCTTGACAGTGGAACGCATGATGCCTTGTTGCAAGCCAGTCAATTTATTGAAACCATTGAAAAACGCCAAGGTTTGAAAATTGCTTGTCCAGAGGAAATAGCATTTCGTTGTAACTATATTGATGAAATACAATTGGAATGTCTTGCACATGCATTAGGCAAAAGTGCCTATGGACAATATCTATTAAAAATATTAAATGAAGAAGTGTATAAAAAACATGAAACTTATGCATAATGAAGTGTTGCCCGATGTCATTATTATAGAGCCTTCAGTATTTAAAGATTCCCGAGGATATTTTTTTGAAGGTTTTCAGGCCAAGCGTTATCAAGAAATGGGAATTCAAGAAACCTTTGTGCAAGACAATTATTCTCGTTCAGTGAAAAATACCTTGCGTGGTTTGCATTATCAGCTTCATCATCCTCAAGGAAAACTGGTAGGAGTGACAGCAGGCAAAGTATTTGATGTCATCGTAGATATAAGACAGGGCTCACCCACTTTTGGTAAATGGATAAGTATCGAATTAAGTGATGAAAACGCGCGTCAAGTTTATATTCCAAAAGGTTTTGCACATGGATTTTTTGTATTGAGTGAGTCGGCTGATTTTTATTATAAATGTACCGATTATTATGTTCCACATGATGATTATGGTGTTGCATGGAATGATGCGTTTATTAATATTGAGTGGCCTATTAACGAAATACCCGTAGTGTCGAAAAAAGATCAGCAGTATGCATCATTACAGAATATTTCTCATGATCAACTTCCCAGGTATGTATGTTTATGATTTATCAACCTAAGCGAATAGTCGTTACCGGTGGCGCGGGATTTATAGGCAGTAATTATATTCAATATATGTTGGATAATTATGCAGATATTCATATTACGAATATTGATAAAATAACTTACGCTGGCAGTTTGGATAACGTGGCTCGTTTCACGCATGATAAACGCTATCTGTTTTTTCAGACTGATATTGGGTCAAGTGCAGAAATTGAAACTATTTTGCGAACCAATAATATAGATACTATTGTGCATTTTGCTGCTGAAAGCCATGTTGACAGATCGATTGCCAATCCAGATGCTTTTATAAGAACTAATATGGTGGGTACTTATGTTTTGCTTGAAGCGGCACGTAAAGTATGGTTACAAGAAAGTCATAGAAATAAGCTAAACTGTCGGTTTCATCATGTTTCAACGGATGAGGTATACGGTAGCTTGAGTAAAACAGATCCTCCGTTTACGGAGCAAACGCCTTATGCGCCTAAGTCTCCGTATTCTGCGTCTAAAGCAGCGTCGGACCATTTGGTTTCTGCCTATTATAATACCTATGGCTTACCCGTGACCTTGTCAAATTGCTCCAATAATTATGGTCCAAGTCAACATCAAGAAAAACTCATCCCGACTATTATTGCGAGTTGTCTAACATTCAAGTCTATTCCTATCTATAGTGATGGCAGCAATATACGTGATTGGTTATACGTAGAAGATCATTGTCGAGGAATTGATTTAATTATCCATAGAGGTGAGTTAGGCGAAAATTATAATATCGGCGCAGATACTGAATATAATAATTTAGCTTTAACGCATATAATTTGTGAGATGATGGCAGAACAGACAGGGCAAACACTCGCGGCTTATCTTGATTTGATCAGCTTTGTGAAAGATAGGCCTGGACATGATTTTCGCTATGCTATTGATGCAAAAAAAATGCAACAGCAGTTAGGTTGGCAGCCTTTGCATGATATAAAACAGGGCTTGAGGAAAACAGTAACATGGTATTTAGCACATCATCAGGTTAAAGCTTTTGCATGATTAAAGTATTATTAACGGGTGCAAGCGGACAAATAGGTCATGAAATAAAGCGTAGTGTGCCTGATTTTGTAAAATTATGTAGTTATGATAAATGTTCCTTAGATATTACCTCTATCGATGCTGTGAAAACTGTTTTTGCTGAATGCAATCCCGATTATGTCATTAATGCGGCAGCCTATACTGCAGTTGATCATGCTGAAAAAGAACCAGAGCTAGCGTATGCGATTAATACTAGCGGTGTATTGTATCTGGCTGATGAATGCAAAAAAGCCTCTATTCCTCTCATTCAAATTTCTACGGATTATATCTTCAATGGCAATCATGACAAACCTTATAAAGAAACAGATATGGCTGCACCTTTAAGCGTTTATGGGAAAAGCAAATGGGATGGTGAGCAAGTCGTGCGCCATCTATTATCGAAACATATTATTTTGCGTACAAGTTGGATTTTTGGTTATTTTGGAAATAATTTTGTTAAAACTTTGTTACACTTAGCCAGAGATCAAGCCCTATTACGTATTGTGTCCGATCAATATGGCTGCCCTACAGCAGCAAAAGATGTTGCAAAAGTGATTTGGCAAATCATAAAGCAAATTAACCAAATAACACCGGAGAATGTTCCTTGGGGAACTTATCATTTTGCTAATGTACATGAGGTTTCGTGGTATGAATTTGCGAAGAAAATTCTCACCATTGCGGAAAGATATATCACTTTAACAAGCAAAGATGTTTTGGCTATCACAACGGCAGAGTACCCGACTTTGGCGAAGCGACCGGCTTATTCGGTGCTAAATTGTCAAAAAATCATGGATTGCTTCCACATAACTCCACGGCATTGGGAGCTTGCGTTGGATGAGGTTATTGGTAGTATAATATACCATTTAGACTAACTATTATGAAAAAAACCTCACTTATCATCGCAACTCGAGAAAGCCCGCTTGCGCTTTGGCAAGCTTCGTTCGTAAAAGCGCAATTAGAAAAACATCATCCCCATCTTGTCGTCAACCTATTAGGAGTGACGACAACTGCTGATAAAATGCTAGAGACTCCATTGCTTGAGATAGGCGGTAAAGGCTTATTTGTCAAAGAATTAGAAGAAGCCTTATTAGACGGCAGAGCGGATATTGCAGTACATTCGATGAAAGATGTCCCCATGGAATTGCCTGATGGACTATCGCTGCCAGTGATGTGTGAACGCGAAGATCCTAGAGACGCCTTTGTTTCTTTACAATTTGATACCTTGGATGATTTGCCACCAAAAGCCATACTTGGAACATCAAGTTTACGTCGTCAAAGTCAGTTAGCATCGCTGCGTCCCGATATTGAAATGACATATATGCGTGGAAATGTGAATACACGATTAGCACGTTTAGGTGATTATGCGGCCATTATATTGGCAGCGGCGGGTCTGAAACGTTTGAATTTGCAAACATATATTCGATCCTATTTGAGCTTGGAGCAATCGCTGCCAGCAGCAGGCCAAGGTGTTTTAGGAATAGAGTGTAGAACTCATGATATTGAAACCCAAAAGCTTATTGCTAGCCTTAATCATACCGAAAGCAAGTTATGCGTCACTGCAGAACGTGCTTTATGTCAGCGTTTAGGGGGTGGATGCCACGTGCCTGTTGCAGCATTTGCTGATAGGGTGGATGGCAAGATATTTTTGCGAGGTTTAGTCGCAAACCCTCGAGGTACGCTTATATTGCGTGCAGAGCATACGGATACACTAGAAAATGCAGTTTCATTAGGTAACAAGGTTGCTGATGATTTAATTGCGCAAGGTGCACTGACTATTTTAGCGTCATTAGGTAAATAAATCATGTTATTGCATGGATTGAGAGTATTAGTCACAAGGCCTAAGCCACAGGGAGAAGAGCTTTGTGATAAGATTCAGTCGCTCGGTGGTAAAGCCATCTATTTTCCTGTGATGGATATTCTTCCTCCCGAAAATCGTGATAAATTTAAACAAGACATTGCCAGCTTGGATCAATATGATATTGTGCTGTTTGTGAGCAGGCATGCGGTTTATCAAAGTATAGATACTATTCGTGCTTTATGGCCAGAATTTCCACAACACATACAAATAGTGGCTGTAGGTCAAAGTACGGCTCGCGCTTTAAAGCAAGTTCATTTACCCGTGCATGACTATCCTATGCATGATTGGAGCAGTGAAGGCTTGTTAGATTCACCCTTGCTTCAGCATGTGCAAGGGAAACATTGTGCCATCATTCGAGGAGAAACAGGCCGTAACGTTCTGGCGGATGTGTTACGTCATCGTGGCGCGCACGTTGATAATATGATAGCGTATCGTCGCGTCAGATCAAAAATAGATGTGCAGCCCTATAAACATTTAATAGATGCGCATGAAATAGATATTATCATTTGTACTTCAAATGAAATATTACAAAACCTGACAAGTTTGTTAGCTGTGCAATCTGTACCTTTGATGGTGATTAGCGAACGTATGCTTTGTTTCGCCAAAAAACTCGGATTTAAACATCTTTATTTAGCAAACAATGCGAGTCATGATGCTATTGTATCGGAACTTGTTAAGCGTGAGGACCAATTATGTCAAATGAAGAAGATCAAAACATAACGACCGACCAGGTCATACCTCCAAAAAAAACATCAAAGCGCATGTTATTTAAAACTTTAATTTTTTTAATAGTGATCGCTATGATCGGGTATGTCGTTTATTATAAATTTATAGATGCTATGTTTGAATCTTCTGTTCAAGAAGAACAAAAAATGCAGCATATACAAACGGCTGTAACGGGTTTGGAAAATATGACTCAAGCACAGCAAAAGACATTACAAACCCTAACGGAAGATTTTAATCAAGTAAAACAAAACATGGCAGCAAATCCATTGCCTAATAAAGATATGTGGTTGGCGGAAGAAGTGCGTTATTTGGTAAAACTTGCGGATATTAATCTAGCATTCAGGCAGAGTGTTTCGCAGGCATTAATTTTACTTAAACTTGCAGATCAAAATATTCGTAATGTCACAGATCCAGGCTTTGTAGAACTACGCAAGGCATTGGCTGCTGATATCATGGATTTGCAAAGTGTTCAAGAAGTCGATACAACAGGTATTTATATGCATTTACTTGCATTAAATAACAAAATAGATCAATTACCATTGATGAATAAACCTATGATGGTATCTGAGCAAAAACAAACAACGATACCTTCAGAAAATTTACCATGGTGGCGAAAAGGGTTGAATCAAAGTCTAGAAAGCCTGCGTAAGCTTGTTGTTGTGCGGTATAACTCATCCGATAAAATTCCATTAGTTCCACCCGATCAACAAGCTTATCTATATCAAAATTGGCATATCACTTTATTACATGCTATGACGGCACTTATGCAAGGTAACTCTGATATTTATCGTTCCAGCTTGCAGCAGACTATCACATGGATAAATGAATATGCTATGCCAGATACTCCAGTTGTGAATGCATTTTTAGCAGAATTAAGTCAATTGCAAGCCGTTGATATTCATCCGGCTATACCTAAAATTTCACGTTCCTTACAGGCAGTTGATGCATTGACGGTATCTTAAAAAGAGGTTTTTATGTGGCGTTTTATTTGGCTGTTAATCATTTTAATTGCATCGGTTTGGTTGGGTTTGCAAATTGCAAAAGATCCAGGGCTGGCATTTTTTTCATACAGACACTGGTCTGTTGAAATGCCTCTATGGCTTGCGACTGTCATCTTCATAGCAATTTTACTCGTTTTATATTTCATCACTAAATTTTTAGATAACGCGAGTAGTTTGGTTTATCGCTTTAAAAGTTGGTTACACTGGCGGCGTAAACATAAAGCCTATAGCAAAACTAATCGCGGTTTAATGGAGTTAATCGAAGGTCGTTTTAAAAATGCAGAACATGATTTGTTAGAAGGCCTGTCTCAATCGGATGCTGCTTTAGTGAATTATCTTGCTCTCGCAAAAGCGGCCCACGAACAAGCGGCATTTGATAGGCGCGATATTTATTTGCGAAAAGCACATGCAGCAGCACCTGACGCTGATGTTGTTATAGGTTTAACACAAGCGCAATTACAAATAAACCAGGGCCAGTTGGAGCAAGCGCTTGCAACACTTAAACATTTAAAAACATTGGTGCCTAAACATGCTTTAGTCTTAAAATTGTTAGAGCGTGTTTATGTGCATTTAGGTGATTGGCAAGCGTTATTAGCACTGCTGCCTCATTTGTATAAAGCAGGTGTGGTCAATCGCGAGCAATTGACTATGCTTGAAAAGAAAACGTATGAGGAAATTATAAAATCATCGGGTTCACGTGAGATAGGATTAGATGCCTTGCATGCTTTGTGGGCGACTGTGCCACGTAAAATCCAAAAAGATCCAGGTGTCATATCTTCTTATGTTAAGCAATTATTAAATTATCCCGATGATGGCCAAGAAATCGAATATTTAATTTATAAGACACTTAAAAAATCCTGGAATAACACCCTTGCTAAACTTTATGGATTGGTTAAAACAACGGACCCTAAAAAACAATTGGTCCATGCAGAAAATCTGTTAAAAGAGTATCCCAATGAAGCTGTATTATTATTATCGTTGGGGCGAATCTGTGTGCGCAGTCAATTGTGGGGCAAAGCCAGAAGTTATTTTCAGGAAAGTTTAAATCTGGAAGCGAGCGCTGAAACGTTTGCTGAGTATGGTAAATTGTTAGAACATTTAGGTGATTCCACGACAGCGATGGAAAGTTATAGAGACGGATTGGGTTTGATGGTTTCAAACCATGAGTACTCACCTGTGAATTAGTTCTTTAAATTCAGGGCTCCCTCATTAAAAGAGCACCTCATTGCTGAGGTCTATAGTATATTTTGTTAATTATATGCTTGTTACCAGCATTATAGCGGGCTTTTTATACTTAATAATGTTAAGATTCAGTAATTACTCATCTGTTATTGAATGCTGAGGAAAAACTATGGTACAAGCCATTAAGCAAGAATTAACCATCCAAAAAGATAGCATTCTTGAGATCCATTCATCCATGTTAAAGCCTGGCACTCATGTCGAAGTCATTATTCTATTTAAAGAAAGCACGCCTTTTCAGAAGCGCAGCTTGTGCTCGC